>ODAI011601288.1_pt1 | contig 14035 bp, 10 predicted proteins | sample 1539321 | NCBI WGS metagenome assembly ODAI01 (sample SAMN02144231, study PRJEB22623) | gut metagenome | biome: sheep rumen | host: Ovis aries | place: New Zealand
AGAAAACTGGAAGAATTGTTTCATTAGTGCTTATGCTGCTTACAATTTTATTCTGTACTTTCTGTCTTCTTTATACAGGCATGATAGAGATTATTTCGGTTGGTTTTTAGAATATGAGTTTATTTAATTTGTTCAATAAAAAGATAATCCTCCCTGCAAAATTAATCCGTTTTGGAAAGATTTTTACAGATGCCGGTTTTGAAGCTTACCTGGTAGGGGGTGCTGTCAGAGATGTATTTTTACATAAAAAAGCTTCTGACTGGGATGTTGCTACAAATGCAAACCCTCAGCAGGTAATGAAATTATTTAAATTTGTTGTACCTACAGGAATTGAACACGGAACCGTTACCGTTCATTTTGAAAAGGAAGAAATTGAGGTTACAACTTTCAGAACGGAAAGTGATTATTCGGATGGAAGACATCCTGACAAAATTGAATACGCCAATACCATTTACGAAGATTTAAGCAGGCGCGATTTTACAATGAATGCAATTGCCGTAAATTTAAGTAATGGAAAAATTGTTGACCCCTTTAAGGGACGCAAAGCAATTAAAAAGAAGCTGATTGTGACCGTTGGAAATCCTCATGAGCGCTTTATGGAGGATGGATTAAGGCCTGTAAGGGCAATCCGTTTTGCATCTAAACTAAATTTCCTTATAGAAAAGTATACATATTCAGAAATTTTCAAGGAAGAAGTAAAAGAAAAAGTAAAAAGCATTTCGGTAGAAAGGTTTCGGGATGAGTTTATAAAAATAATGCAGTCTGAAAAACCTTCTGTCGGCCTGAAACTTCTGGAAGAAAGCGGTCTGCTTGATATTTTTATTCCTGAATTTAAAATCTGCAGGGGCTGTATACAAAGTGATTCAAGAGGCTTTCATAAATTCGATGTTCTAGATCATCTTTTTTATGCCTGCGACGGGGCTCCAAAAGACAATCTTATGGTAAGGCTTGCAGCCCTCTTTCATGATATTGGCAAACCACTTGTAAAGAAGATTATTATCAAAGACGGTGTAGAAACCCTTACTTTTTACAATCACGAAATTGAAGGAGAAAAGGTCTGCCGTACAATAATGACAAGATTAAAATTTTCAAATGATCAGATAAACTCAGTCTGCCATCTGGTAAAAGAACATATGTTTCATTATCAGTCGGAGTGGACTGACGCTGCGGTAAGAAGATTCATTGTAAGAATTGGAAAAGAAAATATTGATGATTTATATGATATAAGACTTGCAGATATGTACGGTATGTGGAATGAGCCGGTTGATATAAGATATTCTGAAAGCATAAAGCTTTTAATTGAATTAAAAGACAGAATCAAAAATCAGCTGGAAAAACAGAATGCCCTGACCTTAAAAGATCTTGCAGTAAATGGCCGTGACTTAATGGAAGCAGGTTTTCCTTCCGGTAAAGAACTCGGTATAATTCTTAATCATCTGATGGATTGTGTACTTGAAGATCCTCAGTTGAATAGCAAAGAAGCTCTATTAACAATCGCAAAAAAAACTTATAGGTGATATAATAAAAAAATGGAAAATGCAATACAGGCTTTACAAGAATGGCTGGATGATTATCTGAATTTTGAAAGAAATCCGCAAAAAAATATTTTCTGGCTTGATACAATAGATTATTTATGTAAAAGGTTTGATAATCCCCAGGACTGTGCCCCCTGTATTCATGTAGCAGGCTCTAAGGGAAAAGGCTCTGTTTCTAAAATGATTTCCTGTATTCTGCAGGAAGCCGGCTATAAGGTAGGACTTTATACATCTCCACACATAACAGACTTTAGGGAAAGAATCTCTATGCCGGATAAATTCTTTTCAGAAAAGGTTTATTCAGATGCCTTAAAAATAATGATGCCGTCCATTGATTCCATTATTCCCGAAAATCTCCCTGCCGAACGCCCGATCACCTGGTTCGAGCTGGTTACCCTTTACGCCTTCCTGGTTTTCAGACAGGCCAAAACCAACTGGAATGTTTTTGAGGTAGGTTTAGGCGGCCGCCTTGATACTACAAATATTGTAAGACCAAAACTCTGCTGTATTACCCCAATTGAACTAGAACATACCGAATTTCTTGGCGACACTGTAGAAAAAATTGCTGCAGAAAAAGCCGGAATCATCAAAAACTGTACGCCGGTTATAATTTCCAAGCAGAACTATGAAAATGTAAAAATTATCCTCAGGGAAAAGGCCATTACCCGCTATGCTCCCTATTATTTTGTTGATGAACTTACTAAAAACTGTTCCTACAAGTTTGACGAAAAAAATCATAAAATGCATGTTCATTTTGAAAGCGAAATTTTTAATCGTCCTATAGAAACCGATATGTCTTTACTTGGAACTCTGCAGCTGGAAAATGCCTGCCAGGCCGCAATTGCCGTAAGAAAGGTTCTTCCAAACTTAAGTGAAGAAATTATAGAAAGAGGCTTGAGTAAGGCAAAACTTCCGGGGCGTTTTGAAATTGTAGAAAATATTAAAGACTACCCTGACCTTCCTCATCTTATTCTGGACGGAGCCCATACCTTAAATTCAATAAGATTAACTCTCGATACCTTAAACAAAATGTATGATGATAAAAAGGTTAATCTTTTGTTTGCCTGTGCCGCAGATAAGGATATTGCTGATATTTCTCTTTTGTTTAAAAACCGCTTTGAAAATATCTATGTTACAAAACCTGGATCTGTTAAAAAATCTGATATTAACTCAGAGACAGAAGCCTTTAAAAATGCAGGCTTAAAGTTTAGCGTTGATCCTGATTACACAAAGATGATTAAAAAAGCTTTAAGCGAGTCAGAAAAAGAAGGTTCAATACTGCTGGTAACCGGAAGTTTCTACCTTGTAAGCGAAGTCTGCAAAATCATAAAAAAATAAGCGCTTTACTGAATAATTCTTTTTACTCTTTTACTGAGCGAAGTTAAAACTTCGTAGCTGATTGTATTGCCGATTTTTGCAAGGTCGTCTGCAGTGCATAAAGCCCCGCTTTCTTTTGGCCCAAAAACTACAACCTTATCAAAAACCTTTACGTCCTTATTGTTTTTTCCAAGGTCTACCATACACTGGTCCATACAGATTCTTCCCCTTACAGGGTATTTCTTTCCCTTGATTGTAACTTCAAGTCCAGGAGAAAATCTTCTTAAAAGCCCGTCTGCATAACCTATTGGAAGTACGGCAATATCTGTATCCTCCGGACAGGTATAAGTACGGCCGTAAGAAATTGTCTGACCTTTTTTAAAGTGTCTTATTGCAACAACCTGAGTTTCAAGAGATAGGACAGGTTTTATATCAAATTCTTTATGAACTGAATGTAAATATTCCTTTGTAATTTCATCAGGATAATAGCCGTAAGTAATAATACCTGGTCTTACCATATCAAACTGCATGTCCTGATTATTAAGCAAGGCTGCACTTGCACCGCAGGAACAGATACCCGGATCAATTCCCATTTTTCTGACATTTTCTACAGCCTTTTTAAAATCTTCATACTGCTTTTTTGTAAATTCCTGATTTTTTTCTTCTGTGCTGTCGCTTACGCAAAAGTGGGTAATCATTCCTTTAAGAACAAGATGATTTGTATCCTCTATAAATTTTGCTTCCTGGCCTGCCTGCTCTGAATAACATCCAATTCTTCCCATTCCGGTATCTACAGCAAGAAAAACAGGATATTTTTCGGCTGAATTCTTAAAATGGTCAGCAGCTGCTTTTGCAAATAAAGAAATGTATTCTTTGTCAAAAACAAGAGGAATAATATTGTATTTGATAAGGTCTTCAAATTCTGATGGAGTGCTTAAACTTAAAAGGATGATGTTGGCTTTTATTCCTTCGTTACGTAATTCAATTCCTTCATCAACAGTTGCAACGGCAAAATAATCAATTCCGCCAACTTCGCTGGCCATTTTTGCAGTAAGAACGGCATTATGACCATATCCGTCTGCCTTTACGGCCATACAGATTTTGGTTTCTGCTTTTATATATTTTCTTATTTGTTCTATGTTATATCTTAGATTTTCTTTGTATAAAATTGCTCTGGTACATCTACTCATAATCTTCCACCTTTCTATATATTATGATTATGACAAAAAAATCTCAATATCTATATAAAATTATCTATATTGTATAAATGTTTTCTTTTTAATAAAATAACATAAAGTTGTTAAAAATACTTGAGGATTTAATATGATATACACAGATACAAGAGACAGTAATGTAAAAGTTGATTTTAAGACTGCGGTTATGGGTGGAATGAATTCCAAAACTGGTGGATTGTATATACCTGTATCTTTTCCAAAATTAGACAAGGCTTTTTTAGAAAAGGACCCTGCTCCATCTTTTAGAGACATTGCATTTAATATGGCAAAGCCTTATGCAGAAGGCGAAATTCCAGATGATGATTTGAATGCAATAATTCAGGATGCTTATCCTTTTAATCCTAAGATTGTACCTTTAGACAATAATTCTTATGTTCTTGAATTATTCCACGGTCCAACCTGCGCCTTCAAAGATTTTGGTGCCCGTTTTATGGCAAGAGCTATGTCATATTTTAATCGAAGTGAATCTACACCACTTCATATTCTTGTTGCAACTTCAGGAGATACCGGCTCTGCAGTTGGTTCTGCCTTCCATGGTGTTCCAGGTCTTGATGTAACAATTCTTTATCCTGATGGAAAAATTTCTCCTTTGCAGGAAAAACAGCTTTCTACCTTTACCGGAAATGTACGTGCATTAAAGGTAAACGGAACTTTCGATGACTGTCAGAAATTAGTAAAAACTGCCTTTGTAGATGATGAATTAAGAGGAAAATTAAGACTTTCTTCTGCAAACTCAATTAATATTGCAAGACTTCTTCCTCAGAGTTTCTATTATATGTTTGCTGCTTTAAGCGTAAAAAACAGACTTGCAATGGATACAAAAAACAAGGAACAGTCGGTTGTAGTTGTAGTTCCTTCAGGAAACTTTGGAAATCTTACTTCAGGCTTAATAGCCAGAGAAATGGGAGCTCCAATTGACGGTTTTGTTGCTGCAACTAACTCTAACCGTACAATTCCAGACTGGATTGCAACTGGTGACTATAATGCAAGACCTTCTGTTGAAACTTATGCAAATGCAATGGATGTTGGTGCTCCTTCAAATTACGAAAGAATTAAGGCTATGTACAGTCTTGAAGAAGTTCGTCATCTTTTTGCTTCTTACTGGCTTGATAACGAAGGAATTACAAAAGCAATCAGTGATTGTTATAAAAATACAGGTTATATTATTGATCCTCATGGAGCAATCGGTTATAAAGCCTGGGATGACATTAAGAAAGGTGCATTAAAAGACCTTGTTAATGGCTCTAAAAATGATTATACAAAACCTGGTCTTACACCAAATGTACCTGACTGGGCAAATAAAGTAATTGATAATACTGCTTCTGGAATTATTCTTGAAACTGCTTCTCCTGCAAAATTCGGAAGCATTGTAACTGATGCAATCGGTCGTCAGCCACCAATGCCTGCCCGCCTTGAAGAAGTTTTACGCCTTCCAGACAATGCAATTCCAATGGAAAATGATTACGAAGAATTTAAGAAATGGCTTTTAGCTAACCTCTAGTTTAAAAAAAACTGAAGGTTTTTCTTAAGGCTGTTAAAAAAGAAAGGCTGTCCCTTTAAGCTCTTAAATGAACTTAGCGGGCAGCTTTTTTTTATGCTTTATAAATTAATTATACAGCAAGGAAGAATTTTACACAGAAAATTAAAGAAAGAATGTATGTAAGAACTGATACTTCTTTTCCTTTTCCTGTACAAAGCTTAATTACAGTGTAAGTAATCAAAGCAAGTCCGATTCCATGTCCAATTGAGCCAGAAACTGGCATTGCAAGGAGCATGATAAATACTGGGGCTGTCTGTGTAATATCTTCAAAGTCAATCTTCTTAAGACCGCTGAGCATGATAATTCCAACGTAAATTAAAGCAGATGATGTAGCAGCAGCAGGAATAATTGCAGCGATAGGAGAAATGAACATACAAAGAAGGAAGATAATTCCGGTTGTAAGGGCTGTAAGACCTGTACGTCCGCCGGCTTCAACACCAGAAGCTGATTCAACGAAGGTTGTTACAGTAGAAGTACCTGTACAAGCACCTGCTACAGTTCCAACAGCATCTGCAAGGAGAGCTTCCTTCATCTGTGGCATGTTTCCTTCTTCGTCAAGCATGTTAGCTTTAGCAGCAGTTCCAACAAGAGTTCCAATTGTATCGAACATATCAATAATACAGAAAGTAATGATAAGGGTGATGATTGTGAACCAGCCGATCTGTGGAAGAGCTTTAAAGTTGAATTTGAATAAGGTATTTTCAGCCATATCTTTGAATGGTGGAACCCATGAAGCTGTTGCAAGAGATGCAAAAGGATTTACATGGAAGAAAATAGCCTGTCCTGCCCAGTAAAGAACGCTGGCAGCAAGCATACCAAGAATTACAGAACCCTTAATCTTGAAATGGCTTAATACAATGATTACAAAAAGTCCAACAAACATAGTTACAACAGTAAGAACCATTGCACCATATCCGCTTCCCATGTTGCCTTTAGCAAAAGATGCTGTAAGGGCACCAAAGAAATCTCTCATTACAAAGAAAGGTCCGCCTTTTTCTGAATAAATACCGGCATTTGAACCAAGACCAATGTTCATAAGCATAAGACCGATTGCAGGTCCAATACCAAGTCTTACTCCAAGAGGAATGGCATTTACAATTTTGTCGCGGATGTTAAAAATTGAAAGAAGTACAAAGATAATACCTTCAATAAGAATAATAACAAGACCAGCCTGGAATGATTCTGCATAAGTAAGTCCTGTAATTGAAACAATCTGAGCAATTACAAATGCAAAGAAGCTGTTTAATCCCATTCCTGGTGCCATTGCAAATGGTTTGTTGGCAACAAATGCCATTACAAACATACCGATTGCAGATGCAATACATGTTGCAAGGAAGATACCATTCCACAAGCCCTGGCCGCCGTTAGCACCAAAGCCTGTCAACAAGTTTGGATTCAAGGCAATTATGTATGCCATTGTCATAAAAGTTGTAAGACCGGCAACAATTTCTGTTTTAGCAGTTGTGCCGTTTTCCTGCAGCTTAAAAAGCTTTTCCATAAATTAATGACCTCCTTTTTATGGATAGATTTTTTTAAATATTGTGAATTATATCACATTTTTTCTTTTACAAAAAGTAAGTCTTCATCATACCCTTGCCTTTTACATCAGTATCTTTGTTTTCGCTGTAAGAAAAGAGTTCTGAAGTCTGAACCTTAGTTGTTTCTGTAACGTGTATTTTCATAGGTATGCCTGTACTTTCCATTCGGCTTGCAACATTTACAGTATCACCCCAGATATCATAAATAAACTTTGTTTTACCAATAACACCGGCAACTAGTGGACCAGAGTTTAAGCCAAGTCGTATTTCGAGCTTTACAGAGGATTCTTCGTTAAACTTCCTTACATCTTCAACAAGGCCCTGGGCAAATTTAATCATTTTTGCAGCCCCGTCATTATCTTTATTCTGGGTAAGACCAGAAGCTGCCATATAAGAATCTCCGATAGTTTTGATTTTTTCTACCCCTTCCCTCTGAGCCCTTTCATCAAACATTGTAAACAGATGATTAAGCATGGTTACAACTTCTTCTGCCTTAAGGCTTCCGCTTATATTTGTAAAGCCGACAATATCAGTAAAGAGAACGGTTACATTAGGGTATTCTTTAGCAATTGTTCGTCCAGGGTGAGCAGTAAGTTCTTGTGCAACTTCTTTTGGAAGAATATTAAGCAGGAGGCTTTCTGAACGATTCTTTTCTGCTTCAAGTTCTTTTGTTCTTTCTTTTACTGTGTTTTCAAGTTTTTTATTCTCCTGTTCCACCCTAATAAGTTTATCTTCCAGCATTGTAATAGTTGCCGAAATAATAAAACATATTATTAAAAGAGAAAGAAAAACCTTAAAAAGAGTATTTGAAAGAGGCTTTAAGATGCTTGAATAGGTAAACTTTATTGTCTGCTCAAGCGGCTGATAATCGTGAGGTGTGTACATAATACAGCCAAAGCCAAGGGTTTTTAGAGGAGTGATTTTATAAAAATCTACACCGTGAATATTTTCTTTATCTTCTTCGTGAGGTTTTTGTACATAAAGGTGATGCTGGGCAATTGAGAAGGTTCCGTTCCATGGACCCGGATCAACTGAACAATTATCAGGAATATTGATAGAAAAACTCCATTCAGTAATGATGGTACTTTTCATATTATTAAAGATAACACCATCATACTGGGCTCCGGTTCTGTCAGGATCTTCACCATCAATCCATTGTTTATCTGCATTTCTTAAAAAGGTTACGCAGACTGCTTTTGTAGGATCATTGGCGTTGTAAGGTTGATTAATAATAAGAGTTTTATCCGGAAGGGTAAGTCCTGTAATGGAAATAATAGTAAGAATAAGAATAACTCCTGCAAGACTGATTGTAAGTGTCTGCCAGAAATGACTTCTAACTACCCTTTTTTTGCTGTTAATTTTTATACTTTCATTATTACTTTTATATATTGGACTTGAAACAGAATCTGCCCTTTCTCCTGTATAAAACTGAAGTTCCATTAATTTTAAGGATGAATAAAAAAGATGAAGGGCTCCAATACCTAAGGAAAAGTTAATCCAGGAATAACCGTAAACAAAAAGAATTAATATTACTCCAATAAAAGGCATAACAAAGTAGACAATCAGGGAAATAAATACATTTGTTGCCATCTTCTTTCTGTTTTGTAAAAGCATGGTAAAAGTAATAAGAGCAGGTAAAAGTCCAAGAACAACGCTGACAGAATAAAGTGTACTACGATGATAAATGTTATTTTCATCAAAAAAATAGTACATGTTGTTGAATTGACTTATTATTGTAAGAAGAATACTAAAAATACTTATGTAAAAAACAATAAAAAGTTGAATAGGAATTCCCTTTTTAACAGAATCCTTTGGATGCAAAAGAATTGTTAAACTTAAACGGCTGGACTTAATGAATTCACAAACATAAAAACAGAAGAAGAAAGATACAGAAGAATTGAGTACAAAAACAAGAAAATTTGAAATTCTTACCATGTAGTAGCCGGCAGGACTGGTATTTCCCCTGTAAAAATAAGCAAGAGCATCAAAAAGCATTAAAAATCCGGTAAAAAATTCAATAAAGATAAGGGTGCGGCGGCCGTTTTGTTTTAATTTGTGACCTGACCATAAAAAGATTCCTACCTGAAAACAGAATACGGAAAGAAATGTAAGTGCTATTATGCTGATAATTCTTGTAAAATCTGTCATTAATAAAATCCTAAAAGAAGATAATATATTCTATTATATTATTAATATTAGAAATTTAAAGAAAAACTTAAGTAAAAAATCTTACTTTTAATAAGATTAAAATTGTGATAAAATTATTTATTCTGAAGGGAGAGAAAAAAATTGCTATACTCAATTGTACCACTTGCATTTTTTATTATTAATATAATTTTAAATTATAAACTTTTTTTGAGTTACGGCTTTATCAGTAAAAAACAGAAAGACGAAGATAATGTACATGTTCGGTATAACTGGTTTTTACTTACTTCAAACATCTACCTTCTTATTGATATGTCATGGGGGATTCTTTATGAACATCATGAAAGGGCTGCCATCTTTCCATTTATTTATAGCCTGACTGTTTTTTATTTTATTTTTATGCTGCTTACAATGGTAAGCTGGACCAGATATATAGTTGAATATCTTTATAATAAAGGACTTAAAAGTTCAATACTAGTGCATACAGTATGGGCTTTATTTACAATAGGTCTTTTATGTCTTATTGCAAACCGTTTTTACCATTTCATGTTTTATTATACCGAAGAACATGTATACGTTGGTCTTAATGGAAGAAATATTTCCTTTCTTTTACAAATTGCCTTTTATACAATAATTACAACTTATATGTTCGTTCTTGCCCATAAAACAATAGGACGACAAAAAATCAGATACCAGGCCGTTGCTGCAACAAGTATGGTGCTTTGTATATTCCTGACTTTACAGATTCTTTTTGCCTTTTATCCTTTTTACGCAATGGGACTTACAATTGGAATCAGTCTTGTTCATTCTTTTGTAGAAATGGATGAAAAAAAAGAAAAGGATATTCATGATCATATTGCTTCTTCCATGGCTGAAGATTATGAAGCAATTTTTTATATTGACATAAATTCTGGAGAATATCTTTCTTTTTCTAAAAGCCAGAAATATATGAGTATGAAAGCAAAAGCCAACGGAAAAGATTTTTTTAGGGATGCACTGGAAAGTATTGAAAATTGTGTTTGTACTGATGACTGGGAATATGCAAAAAGTTTTTATAATAAGGAAACAATGCTTAAAAATCTTGAAGGAAAAAAATCCTTTTCTTTTAAGTACAGAGTTTTAATTGATAATAAACCAAGGTTCTTCCTTTTTACAGTAATGCGCGAAAGCTCTGGAAAATATTTTATTTTTTACGAAAAAGATATTGAAGATGAACTTATTGCAGAGAAAAAACAGAAGGAAAATCAAAAGAAGACAATTACTTTTAGTCAGATTGCAGAAAGTCTCGCTTCCAACTATGACGTTATTTATTATGTAGATATTAAGGATTCTTCTTATGTATGTTACCAGGCAAATGAAATTTTTGGAGAATTGCAGGTAAATAATTCCGGAGACAATTTCTTTGAGGAATCTGTTAAAAATATCCCAAGCATTATTCATCCACAGGATTGTGACCAGATAATAGAATTTATAAACAGGGATAATATGATTTCTACAATGGAAAATCATAAAGACTGCAGTATAAATTACAGGATTATGGTATCTGGTAAAGCCCAGTATACCAGAATGACAATAAGAAAAAGCAGTGATGGCAGTCATTTTATTATTTGTGTTGAAAATATAGATGAAGAAGTTAAGAGAGAAAAACAGCACCTTAAAGAACTTAAAACAGAAAAAGAACTTGCAAGACGAGATGAATTAACCGGAGTTAAGAATAAGACTGCATATAACGAACTTGTTGCTTCGGTTCAGGGAAACATTGATAACGGCCTTGATTATCTTAATTTTGCACTGGTTGTCTGCGATACAAATAATCTTAAGCAGATAAATGATAGTCAGGGACACGCTGCCGGAGATGAATATCTTATTGCTGCAGCAAAGATGTTGTGCAATATTTTTGTTCATAGCCCGGTATTTAGAATTGGCGGAGATGAATTTGTTGTTTTTCTGCGCGGGGATGATTATTCTGTAAGATATGAGCTTTTAAATAAACTGAACAAACTTGTTCTTGAAAATAATAAGAATAAGAAAGGGGTAATTTTAGCCTGTGGAATGGCAGAATACGACCCTGAAAAGGACACCTTTGTTTCAGATATTTTTGAACGTGCAGATAAAGAAATGTACGAAAACAAAAAGAATCTGAAAAAAAAGTAAGGAATATAAAAATCTTCATCAATCTGATATTATAAAAATACAGGACAGTTAAAATCAAAATGCCAAAAAAACTTTTTTTAATATCATTAATTTCTATTTTTTTTATTTCCTGCAATCATGCAAACAAAAATCAGATAAAAAGTAGCGAATCTTTTACTGCCATGAATACTTATATGACAGTAAGCCTTTATGCATCCTCTCAAAAACAAGGGGCAGAAGTTTGCGAAAAAATAAAAAAGAGAATCTTACAGCTGGAAGAAATTCTTTCTACTACCCTTCCTCAAAGTGATGTTTACTACATAAATCATAATAAAAAACTCCCTTCCCCTCTAAAAGCAGAGCTTTCCGAGCTTCTTGATTTTTCAAAAATGATGTATGAAAAAACTGATGCAGCCTACAATCCGGCCCTTTATCCATTAATTCGCGAATGGGGATTTACTCAGGGAGAATATAAAGTTCCTTCAGAGAAAAAAATCTCTGAGCTTCTTTTGCATACTGATTTTTCTAAACTTTGTGACTGGCCCTGTACTAAAGGAGCTTCCATAAACAGTCAGATGGAAATTGATTTTGGTGCCATTGGTAAAGGCTATGCTGCCGACCAGGTCCAGAAGCTTCTTGAAGAAAACGGAATTGAATCTGCCCTTTTAGATTTAGGGGGAAACATTCAGGTGCTTGGAAAAAAGCCTGATAAGTCTTTCTGGCGAGTTGGAATAAAAAATCCCTGGAATGGAGAAGCGGCCTGTGCCCTCAAGGTAGATTCTAAAGCTGTAGTTACAAGCGGCGGTTATGAAAGATTTTTTGAAGAAGACGGAAAACGCTATATTCATATTTTTGATTCTAAGACCGGGCGGCCAGTTGAAAGTGATTTAGAAAGTGTAACAATCATTACTCCGATTACTTCGGTTCCCCCTATTACTTCGGGTGGAAAATATGCTGACTGTCTTAGTACTGCCCTTTTTGTTATGGGAAAAGACAGGGCAATTGATTACTGGAAAAAGAATCCTGATTTTGATTTTATTCTTATTTCAAAAGAAAAAGCTTTAATTTATTCTGAAGGCTTAAAAGATTTTATAGAGATTCTTTATCATTTTGATTCTCTTGAATCTGTTCAAAAAGATTAATGCATAAAGAGTATTTTATTCTTTGAATTATGGATCCAGTAGAAGTTCTGAAGCGGTCATTCATAATTTTGTAATAGCCAAGACTTTGACCTAGTAAAGTTTCTTTGCCGGGCTTAAGGCTTACGGCACATTGACTTAAGGCACTTACGCTTGAAAGAGTCAGGGCTTTTTGAATTCCCATAATTAAAGCGTCCTGAGTTAAAGAAATATTCCAGATTTTAAAAATCACTTTTCCATTTGGTATGAGTAAAACTGAAATAAAAATAAAAAGCCAGAGGGAAAGATGAGGAAGAATAAAAATCTTTCTTTTTGAAAGCTTCTGGGCTGTAAAACTTAAAAGTAAAGCTGCGGTAAGAACTATCAGATTTTTTATAAAGAAAAGCGAGATAGAAAGTGTAATAATGAAAATGGCTGCAAGAATTTTTGGAACTTTAGCTTTGCCGTTTTTTGCGGCGGCTTTCTCTTCCGCGGCGGTCTGGAAAAAAATCTCATCAAAATTCTTAAGACTTTCCTTTATGCCCGATTTTTCACAAAAAAATGCTGTTAATAATCCGCTTAGAATATTAAAGATCAGCATGGGGCCAAGTAAAGAATAAGTTCCTTTTCCAAGATACAAGGCTATAAGGAAAATTTGAATAAAGGCGCTAAGTTCGGAGCCTGCAAGCGAGATACCATAAATGCTGACTGCTTTTTTAGAAATCACTTTATAAAGGGCTTTCATAAGCAGCGCACTCAAGAGGGACTGTAAAAGGGAGATTATATAAAATGGCGAAAAAAGAGTGCCTGCTGTAAGGGAAGCTGCCGTTGCTTTTAGTATGGAAAGAAGTATAAAAGAAAGCGGATCCAGCTCCAAGGCAAGAAGTATAACTGTATTTGCAAGACCCAGCCTGAAAAAAGGGATAATACGGGGAAGAATCATTTCTGAATAAGAAAAAAGAAGTGTCAGGGCACAAAGGTATGCTAATTTATTCCGAGATTGCATCAAAGTCTCCTTCTTCTTCAAGGCTTATGATTACATTATTTGGCAGGCAGACCAGGGGGGAATGCCAGCCCTGATTAACGCAGGTTTTATTTGGGCAGGGGGAATCAATAATCCTTACCTTTCCTTCTTTTATTTCAAAAGTTGTAATACCAAGACTTCCCTGTACTTTGTAGATTCCATCTTTTTTTGCAGAATATTCGTATTGATTTTCTCCGGCCTTTACTTTTACTACGCTGCCCTTTTTAGAAAAACTTTTAAATGTAAGAAAACTTCCAAGTGCTAAAAAAAAGAGGATTAATAAAATATCAAGAATCTTTAGATTTTTCATTTTTATTGTTCAGAAGAAATTTTGTTTAGAATAATTTGCCAGTTACAGCATCTTTGATAATTTTCATTTGGAAAATCGCAGGTCTGGTTCCAGGGACGGTCATAAACCAGAACTTTTAAATCTTTAAGGTGATTAAAAAA
>ODAI013395806.1_pt1 | contig 14035 bp, 3 predicted proteins | sample 1539321 | NCBI WGS metagenome assembly ODAI01 (sample SAMN02144231, study PRJEB22623) | gut metagenome | biome: sheep rumen | host: Ovis aries | place: New Zealand
CGAGGCCGTTGACCAAAATGGTGAAGCCGTCAACATCCACGGCTCCATAGACGTGGAGGGCCACCCCGTGGAACTGACGACCGACTATATGGGCCGCGGGACGTTTCTGGTAACTCCCCGTGACAAGCGGCTGGCGGCCCATGTCACCTTCCGGGGAAAAGACTACCGTTTCGACTTGCCTAAGGCAGAGGAGCAGGGTATGGCCATCCGACTGGACCATGCAGAAGTCGTCATCCATGCCGCCCGTCTGCCCCAAGACAACCAGTACGGCCTCTCCGTCTTGTGCCGGGGTAAGCTGAGGTACTTCGCTGCCATTGACGGAATGGGGAAAGTGGTTCTTCCGCTCGATTCGCTCCCCACCGGTGTGAACGACCTGACCATCTTTGACCACCAGGGGCGCATCTGGGCCGACAGACTCTTCTTCGTGAATCATCAGGAGTACCGGCAGTCATTGATTCCGTCGCCCTTGCTGGCTACCCAGACCTATAGTCCCTACGAGCGGGTGGAGGTGCCGGTCCGGCTGCCTGATGTCAGCGAGCCTACCGTGTTTTCTTTGTCTATTCACGACCGCGCTACCGATGAGCCTTCCTATGATGACGGCAACCTGATGACCTCTATGTTGCTCAGCAGCGAGTTGCGCGGTTTCATTGCCCGTCCGGCATATTATTTTGAAAAAGACGATGAGCAGCACCGTCGCCATCTGGACCTCCTCATGATGGTGCAGGGATGGCGCAAATATAAATGGCAGGAACTGGCCGATACGTCTCACGTGCTGCGCTATCAACCCGAGAAGACGATGACCGTCGAGGGCGGGGTCTACAAAATGGTGGATGTCAGGGAGGTGGAACCCGACGAGCTTTCCAGTTGGCAGCACGGCACCGTAGAACTGTCGCGTTCGCAGGATGATGACGGCGAAGGAGGCATCACGGAGACGGTGGAATATGGAAATATCGGTGATGCCAACACCCATGTGGGCGTGAACCATAGCGGACTGAAACACGAAGTGATGGTGGAAGCGGAGATTGGTGTGGACGGACAGTTTGCCGGTTCGGTACAGAAGACCCGTCATGGGCGCTTCCTTTTCGAGATACCGCCCTTCTATGGGGCAGGCTATCTGAACCTGAAGGCCTATCATCCCAAGGACTCGCTGAAGAAACGTATGGAGTCGCGCCAGGATGCCAAGATTTACGACGAGAAGGCCTATCCTGACTATTACGTGAAGCGCGACCTGCCTTATCCGCATTTCACTGACCGTTATTCCTTCTATCAAGACCATGCCCCTGAACAGCTGATGACGCTGGCCGATACGCTGTCGGAGTTCTCGATGGAGCATGATGTCCATCAGCTGCATAATGTCGATGTCAAGGGCCATCGCCGCGGCAAGCGGGCAAGGGACTGGACGAAGCCTGCCTATGTCATGAATGCCTATCAGCTGTATAATGAGATGACCGACTGCGGTCTGTCGTTTGGAATGGTTGACATGCGCCAGTTTCCTGTTCAGGTGTGCCGCTATCTCTATGGCAATATGAACCGCTATCGCCCCTTCCATGTGGACGGACGCCTGGACGGTCACACCTACTATCGCAACTATGACCCCTTCAGCAAGACAGCCGATGAAGCAGAACGGGCTTCCTTGCTGGAGATTCCCCGTACTTCGCAAGACCTCTACAGGCAGCTCAGACTGAGTCGCCTGCAGGACATCCGCGTCTTTAGCGACTATGAGCCGCGCAATCCCGATTCGACGATGGTGGAGGAGATGTATGCTGCCGATGCTACGGTGGAAATGGTACCCATTCCCGACGATGGCCGCCAGGTGGTGTACCGCGACCGCCATATCTTCTTCCTGGGCTTTAACGAGCCGGCTCAGTTCTATCAGCCTGACTATGGCCATAGGGCCGTCGGCGACAGGCCAGCCGACTATCGCCGCACCCTCTATTGGAACCCCAATGCCGTGACCGATGCCGAGGGCCGTTTCACCGCTACCTTCTATAATAATGGCAAGGAAACGCGCCTGAAAATGACCGCTGCCGGCATCACCCGCGATGGCCGGCTTCTGTACACCCGTTAACCATGGTGACGAATATTATTTCGCCATAAATGAGCGAGTTTCAAAAATTATTCGTAACTTTGCCGCCGAAAACTAGCATACTAAGACATATCGATATGAAGAAGTTCTTGTTATTAACAGTCCTTATGGGGCTGATGAGCGTTGGGACACAGGCCCAGCGCATGACCGACCAGCTTGACCGTGGCCTCGTGGCCGTGAAGGTGTCAAGTGGGGTGTTCTGCTCGTGGCGTATCATGGGTGAGGAATACTATGACGTGAAGTATAACCTCTATCGCGACGGCACGAAGATTGCTGAGAACCTGGACGTTTCCAATTTTACGGATACGGGTGGTTCTGCTGCCAGCAAGTACACCGTGAGTGCCGTGGTGCGTGGCGTAGAGAAGGCTCAGTGTGCCCCGGTTGAGGCCTGGAGCACCAATGCCAACTACAAGGAACTCAAGATGGACCACGGGTCGCTGACTTCCGTCTACATCCCCAACGATGCCTGTTGTGCTGATGTGGATGGCGACGGTGAACTGGAGATTCTGCTGAAGTTCGACAACCAGAGCGATGCCAGCAACAGCTATATGCCCGGCGGTTACAATGGCGAATATGCCATTGTGGAAGTCTACAAGTTGGACGGCACCAAGCTGTGGTGGCTCGACTTTGGGCCTAATATGGGTGACTTCCAGAACAATGAGAACAACATCGTGGCCTACGACTGGGACCAGGACGGCAAGGCTGAGGCTCTGATGCGTGCTGCCGACGGCACCACCATCCACATGGCCAATGGCGATACCTACGTCGTTGGCGACAAGGAAAAGAACTACCGTTCGGCCAGCGGCGGCGGAGGCACCAACTGGTTTATGCACGAAGGCGCTGAGTACCTGGTGTATATGGACGGAGCCACCGGCAAGCCCTATCAGGTGCTGGAATATCCCCTGAAGCGCCTGGAGGATGGCGAGACCAATTTGGAGAAAGCCTGGGGCGACGGCTATGGTCACCGCTCTACCAAACACTTCTTCGGTGCACCCTATCTGGATGGCCGCCATCCCAGCATCTTCCTGGCCCGTGGCATCTATACCCGCCACAAGATGATAGCCTACGACGTGAACCCCAGCACGCACGAGCTGACCGTTCGCTGGCGCTGGAACTGCAGCGACTCCTCCTCGCCCTGGTATGGCAATGGCTACCACAACTATGCCGTGGCTGACGTAGACTGGGACGGACGCGACGAAATCTGTTTCGGTTCCATGGTCATCGACGACAACGGCAAGGGCCTGTCTACCACGGGCCTCGGACACGGCGATGCCCAGCACCATAGCGATTTCGACCCCTATACGTGGGGCCATGAAATCTTTGCGTGCAACGAAGACCTGCCGTCCAACAACTACCGCGATGCCACGACATCGAAGATTCGCTACCGCATGGCCGGCGGCTCTGACGACGGACGCTGCATGGCGGGTAATTTCTGCAATGACTATCCGGGGGCTATGGCCTTCTCGTCGCACGACGACCCCATCTCCTGTGTCACCAACGGACATATCAGTGGCTTGACCAAGGCTAATCTGGCCGACAACATGCGCATCTATTGGGATGGCGACCTGCAAGAGGAGTGCTTCAACTATTCCAGTGGCAAGAATACGGCAGGCCATATCCTGAAATACGGCAAGGGCGAGATAGCCCTGCTGAAGGGCTCGCTGACCAACAACGACACCAAGGGCACGCCTTGCTATCAGGGCGACCTCTTTGGCGACTGGCGCGAGGAAGTTATCATGCGCACTGCCGACAACAACATCCGCATCTATACCACTACCGACCCCACGCCGTGGCGCAACTATACGCTGTGGCACGACATGCAGTACCGGCAGGCCATGGTGTGGCAGATGTGCGGCTACAACCAACCGCCCCACGTCAGCTACTTCCTGGGCGAACTGGAAGGCATCACGCAGGCTCCCCCTGCCCTGACCATGACGGGCCGCCAGGAGATTGCCAATGGTGGCAGCATCGCGTCGTCCGACGAAATCGTGATGACCTGCGAGACCAACGACATGGAGGTGACGGTCAGCGACGGTGCTACACCTTATATTTATATAGACAATGCCCCGTCGTGGGTGCAGGGTACCAACAGCAATTCGACCACCAATCCTACGATTAATTACCAGTACTATACTCATACCCTGAAGGGCGGTGCCTTCGCTGGAGCCACCCGTGTGGTAAAGCAGGGTGAGGGTACGCTCGTACTGCCGGCTGTCACGCAGCAGTACACCGGTGCTACCGATGTGTGGAACGGCACCTTGCAGTTTGACGGCACCTTGGAGTCCAGTGCCCTGTGGCTCAACCGCCACACACGTCTGGTTTCCGATGGCGGCCGGTTCCTGGGCGGCATCACGGCCGACTACAATGCCACCATCTATCCCGGTGGCGATGGCAAGACGGGCTCCGTGACTGCCTCGACGCTGAAACTCGGCTTCGGCTCCCGCGTGGTCTTCGACATTGAGGACGCCAATGCCGACCAGCTGAATGCCGCCGAACTGGTGATTGAGAAGAAGGTATGGCCCAAGGGTGGTGGCCCGACCTACGATAGCCCTGTGTTCCAAGTGAAGGGCAATCCTGCTGCCGGTGTCTATACGTTAGGCACCTTCGACAAGATTGACGGCGACGTGGCCCATATCGTCATGGAAGGACTGACGGGCAAGAAGGCCACGCTCAGCTATGAGGACAAGCAGCTGCGGCTGACCGTTCAGGATTATGTGGCTGCCGACCTGACGTGGACGGGTGCTGCCGATGGCACTTGGAATACCGACGAAACGGCCAATTTCAAGGGCACCGATGGCGATGCCGCCGTCTTCGTACCGGGCAGTACCGTCACCTTCGACGATAATGCCCAGCAAACCAGCATCAAGGTGGTGGGCAATGTGGCTCCCTCGGCCATTGTCTTCAATAATGAAACGAAAGACTTCACCATTTCTGGCGACAGCCTCTGCGGTGAACCTACGCTGACCAAGAATGGTGCTGCTACGCTGACCATCAACAATGTGAACCATTTGGGAGTGACCACCATCAATGGCGGCACGCTGTCCGTAGCATTCCTGGCCAACACCAATGGTACAGACTACGGGTCGTTGGGAAGTGTCAATAAAGGTATTGCCATCCAAAATGATGCTACGCTGCAGGTTCGTCAGAATACTACCAGCAACCAGGGCATCCTGATAGGCGAGGGTGGCGGCAACATCCATGTCAACAACGGCATCACCTTTACGCAGTCTGGCGGTATCAACGGCAAGGACAATACCCTGACGAAGCTGGGTGCCGGCACGCTGGGAACCCCTGCGGTGATGAATGTCGCCAAACTGGTTGTCAAGGCTGGCACGGTGTCGGCATCAGAGAATGCCAACAGCGTCGTCGGGCTCCCTTCAACGGTTGAATTCCAGGGCGGCACGCTCCGCGACCCGGTCAGCATCTATAGCTATTCCACCAACAATGCCAACTTCCTGGTGCCTGAAGGCCAGACCGGCACCTTCTATGCTGACTCCCGCTGCAACTATAAGGGTAAACTCACGGGCAGCGGCACCTTCAATGTCTATGCCACCAGTGTTCGCGGCTATTTCCAGGGTGACTGGAGCGGCTTCGAGGGTACACTCGTGGCAGGCACCTACTCGACAGACAGCTATGACGAGAACTTCCTGTTCGACAATAACTATGGACTGCCCAAGGCTACGCTGAACATCCGCAGTGGTGTCACCTTCGACAACTGTGGCCATAACGTGCAGCTGGGCAACGCTACCGGCTATGGCACGTTAGGCGGCAGCGGTACCTATACCATCGGCATGGATGGCCGCGACATCGAGGCTTCCTTCGGCTCTACCGCCCCCATCGTCAAGACCGGCGAGGGCACCATGACCGCCAAGTCGGCCGGTGCCTTGAAGGGTAAACTGACCATTCAGCAGGGTGGACTGGTATTCTATGGCAATGAGTCGACGCCGTTCTTCGAATCCTCCGTCACGCTGCAGGATCAGACCACCCTGAAGGGTAGTGGTGTGCTGTCGTCGCTCACGATGGAGAAGGGTTCTGCGCTGACGCCCATTGCCCAGAGCGTCGTAGACTTCTCGGAGGTGCCGGGCACCTTGAAGACCACAGCCGCTTGCCGCATCAACGAGGGTGCCGTGCTGAACATCCTGATTCAGAGTGCTGACGAATACTCGAAGCTGACACCAAAATACTTTACGATGAACGGTCTCCTGAACGTGACGCTGATGGACGGCTATGCACCCAAGATTGGCGACACCTTCACCTTCTGGACTTCCAACACCTTCAGCGGTACGCCGTCCTACAGTCTGCCCGCCTTGCCCGACGGATTGTACTGGGATGTGACGGATTTGCTGAAGTCGGGCACGCTGCGTGTTACCGACGATGCTACGTTGGGCATCAGTCAGATGGCCGCTGATGCCGTGGTCAGCTGCGAAGTCTATACCGTCGGCGGTGTGTGCATCGGTTCGTTCCAGACGTCTCGCAAAGCCATTCCCGCACAGGTGAAGAAGCTGGGAACTGCCGCAGGAACCTATATTGTGAAGATGACGGCGGGCCGCCATTCGGCAACCGAACGCATCGTCGTCAGATAAAAGTCTTTAGCGGCGGAATGTGCGATTTTCGTGCCTTCCGCCGTTAAAAACTTTAATTTTCCTTTGATTATTCAAAAATACTTGCTATCTTTGCAGCCGACTACTGAATATATTTGCAAATAATTAATTATTAACTTAAACTTTTTATTTATGAAAAAAAGACTACTAATGCAATTGCTGGCTGTAGTTTGTGTGGTGGGTACCTACGCTGCCAACGTGGGCGACTATCTCTATACGGCTACTGCTAAGTTCAAGGTCAGCGGTGCCAATGCCTTTGCCAACGGAGCGTTCGCAACGGGTTTCGGTACTGAATGGACTGACGGTAAGGACGGCGAACCCGGAGCACTCTGGGGCGTAGAGACCGGAAAAGGTCCTAACGGCGAGAATGTCGTCATCAGCAAGGGCGCTGCCAGTGCCGAGGGCAAAGCCGATACGCTGGCCTATGTATTGCCTTTGGAGACCGGTGTCTACACCATCTCTTACTACGCTAAGGTGGAGACGGCATTCCTGAGCAATACCAAGGGTACTACCAACTGTCTGAACATCTTCCTGGACGACAATGGTTCGGTGACTGATACCACTGGCTATGTGGGTGTTGCAGCCAATGCTGCGCTGACCACTGAATGGCAGCAGGTGGTGTACAGCTTTGAGGTGGTTGGCAGCAAGTTCCTCTGCATCAATATCTCAGGTATGCAAACCAATGCTCAGTTTACGAACTTCGAACTCTATCCTGTAACAGAGGTTTACGACACTCGTATTGCCGAGCGTGAACTGGACTATATGACCAAACTGTACAACGAGCCCGACTTCACGGAGGGTAAGGATCTGCTGACAGAAGTGATGGCTCCTTTCCAGGAGCTGCTGGCCAATCCTTCTGCAGAGTCTGAGAGTGCCGGCACTTGGGAGGGTCTCTTCCAGGCTTCTGCCGAGGCTATCGCCGCCTATCTGGATGCCAATGCCGGTAATACGGTGGGTACTACCGTAGAGGGTATCAGCACCGCTCGCTATCTGAGCGACTGGGCCGGTTCCGGCTGGGGCTATTCTCAGTGGAACAGCTACAACAATGCCAATCGCGGCACCTGGCGCACCATCGGCAGCCGGTGGGGCTTCTCGCCCAACGACGGCAGCCTGGAGCGTCCTGAGAATGATGGCTATGTGTTCACTGCCGGTATTCAGGTGGGTAACGACTATACCCTCGACTGCGGTATGGCTGTAGTAGACACCATCTTCAAGGGCACTTCGATGACTCCCGGCAAGTATATGTTCTCTATCGAGGCTCAGGCCGTTGCTGCCCGCTATTCGAGCAATGCTGATGTGAATGCTAATGGCTACGGTTCTAACGACGGTATCAAGATTGCTGGTCCTTGGATGTGGATTGGCAATGATACGATAGCCTTCAAGCCTGCTACTGAGGAAGACCAGCTCAACCACCCGACCTGGCGCTTTGCCGAGACAGAGACCGTGCTCAACGGTCTGAACTGGCAGCGTCTCTATGTGATTGGTGAAATCAAGGAAGGCGAGAACATCACCGGTGGTTTCCACTTCCCCGTTGTTCTCAGCACCGGTGGCCGCTACAGCCTGCGTAATCCGGAGTTCCGTGCAGTGGGCAAGACTCAGGAAGAGGTTGACCACCTGTATGCCTACGACCAGCTGAAGTCTCTCCGTGCTACCCTCTCTGCCCGTCTGGAGAGTGCCAATGCCGACAATGCCAAGACCATCGAAGACGGCTATCCTTGGGGGCACAAAGAACTCACTGACTCTATCAAGAAGTTCCAGAACATCTATAACGAGCTGATTACCATTGTGGATGAAGACGGCGTGGAGAAGAATCCTGCCCGTGTCACACTGGAATACAAAGACCAGATTGCCGCCGCCATCAATTCTATGAATGCTGCTCGCAGCAATTTCGCCAACGTCAACAAGGGCTACCAGACGCTGAAGTCCGACATAGCCATTTGTAACGAGACATACGCTGACGAGGCATATGCCGCTGCTACCGCTGCCGAGAAGTCGGCCTTCAAGACCGTCATCGATGCTTCTCAGGCGATGGTGGATGCCACGACGGAAGTCGCTCAGTACGACGAGTTCATGCACCAGGATACCCTGCTGCTGACCGCCCGTCAGGACTACATGATGATTCCCGCTACCTTTGCTAATCCTACCGACCTGAAGTTCTCGCTGGCTAATGGTGGCTTCGAGGCTTGGGGAACGTCAGAACCCAACTACACCTCAACCCGCACCATCAACGGATGGACATTCTGGGAGGGTCCCGACTTTAAGCAGTGGCAGATCCGCAATAACGATGCCTACGAGTCTGGCAAGTGCGCCAATGTATGGCGTGGCACGACGGTTGGTCCTAACGCCAAGGCTAACCAGGTGTTCAAGCTGACCCGCCCGGGTGTCTATATGTATCGCGCCAAGGCATACGGTACCGACGACACATGGGCACAGTATGTCAACATTGCCACCGTACTGCAGAACCTCGACATGATAACATTCGCATCGGAAACGGCTAACGATACCATCTATAATCCTGCCATCAAGCTCTTCTTCGGCAAGGATGGTGCCACCAACGACTCGCTGCGCCTCTCGAAGTGCTCGCCTGATGTGGCTGCTTCGAAGACGTACACTCGCTACACTCCGCTCAATTATGCTATCTTCTATACCAAGACCGACAGCAATGCCGATAACTTTGAGTTAGGTTTCGAGGCTAAGGGCAATGGCGCTGGTGCCGGTGCCAACGGCTTCGGATTCGGCGACAACCACCTCTACTACCTCGGTGAAGAGGCTGCTGCCAAGGCTGCCATTCAGGAGGCCTACAACAAGGAGGCTGCTAATGCGTTGGCTTGCATCGCCAAGTATAAGGATGCTGAGCAGAAGGTGGGCGTAGAATCGCTGAAACTGTACATGATCAACATGATGTACCGCTACATGGGCGACCTTGAGCATCATCAGGTGATTGAAGACAGCAATGGCTTCTTCAAGGTGCCTGCCACCATGCAGGAACAGATGAACGCCATCCTCACCTTGCAGGAGTGCCAGGCTCTGCTGGAAGACATCTGCACATACGTTCCTGAGGAGACCGGTATCGATGTCGTGAAGGGTAACAACGCCCTGGAGCAGGCTGTCAAGCAGAACGGCATCTACACCATCACCGGTGTCCGCGTACAGGGTGACCTGAAGAGTCTCTCTCGCGGTCTCTACATCATCAATGGCAAGAAGGTCGTGATTAAGTAAGCGAAATGTAAGACTACTTGCATTTCCGAACGTGAACGACCTCTACCGTAGGTCAAGGTCGTGATTAAGTAAGCGAAATGCAAGCTTGACTCATAAAAACTCCCCTGCAAGGGTTCAGCCCTGCAGGGGAGTTTTCGGATCAGTCCAAGAACGTTGTTGAGTGGCCAAGATGCTGGTTGAATGGTAATCCATAGAGGTGGGGAACGAAAGTAAGTAATACGTAAACAAATTATATCATAACAACTGACTCTCCTTAATCTTTGCACGAAATGATAAAAAAACTAAAAATGGAAAGAAATAATAAGAAAAAACGCGAAGATTTCAAAAAATTAACCTATCTTTGTGCCGTGTTATATGCAACCAAAGCTAATAGTTGGCCGCCAACTATGAACGATTTGATGCGAACAATTATACTTTAACTTTATTTATAAACTAATTTAAAAACAAACATGAAAAAGAATCTAATGTGGATGATGGCCGCCATCCTGACGAGCGGCTTCGCACTGACAGCATGTTCAGTTGACGACAATCCCAATCCTAACCCCGCAGGCGACCCCATTCCTACCGTGATTGACTTTGAGGGCGAGGATGGTGCTTCTGCTTTCACCATTCCCGGCAATCGTATGTCTGTCGAAGTGATTGCCGACGAGACGGCAGAAAATGGCACGAAGGTTGCCAAGTTCTCTCGCACCAATTCCAGCGGTTTCGCCTATGCTACGCTGAAGATGGAAGACCTCGAGAATGCTGTACAGGCAGAGGTGTCTTTCGACTTTATGATTCCTGCTGACATCGCAGGCCAGTCGGCTATTGCCTTGGGCGATGCTTACGTCCACAATGCAGAAAATGGTGGCTTCAACACCTCTAACGGCCAGTATGGATTTGGTACTAACGGTGCCATCTTCTACATGGGTGCTTTCCGCGGCAAGGCTTACGGCGGTGGCAACGAGAACTACTTCCAGATCAACGGCGCACCTGCTGCTGCCTCTAAGGAGGAGCATCCCGCTGCTGATGTATGGGGCAAGTGGTTCCACGCTGACTTCCAGATTGACGTCATCAACAAGACTGTGAATTATGCCATTTCTAATGGTGAGCAAGTATGGTGGGCTGGCGTAGACGTTCCCTTCGTGAGCGAGAATGCCAACACCTTCACGCAGCTCTCCCTCTTCATTGGTAACACCGGTTCTTACGAGATTGACAACGTCGTTATCACCAAGACTTCTAAGGACACCAGCATCAAGTATGCTGACTATACCATCAGCTATGTTGACACCGAAGGCAACCCCATCCCCGAGGAGCTGAAGACCACTATCACCCGTCGTGGCAAAGTGGGCGATGATATCATCCTGCTGGATGCCGACAAGGCCAACTTCACCAATGCTGACGGTTCTGTGAAGTACACCTATAAGAGTGACAATGCCGAGGGTGCTAAAATTACCGCTGAGGGCACTGAAATCGTGATTGTCTACGAGAGCGCTGAAGTTCCCAAGTATCAGTATATCTTCAACTGCATGATCGACGGCATGACCGGTGCAGACGCTATTCTGGCTCAGTTCAGAGGTGAGGAGTTTGAAGGAAGAACCACTACGGTTTATCTGCCTATCGCCTTCTACAAGAACGAGAAGTGCTACGTGACCAAAGCCGACCAGTACAACGGTAAGACTGCTTCTGTGAATGGTACTGAGGCCAAGACTCAGGGTTTCATCCTCACCACCATCAACTATGCACTGGATGAGAATTGGGTTTACTTCGCTGACTGCGAGGACATGGAGATTACCGGTGAGACTGTGAACGGCTTCTCTTGGGGCACCTTCAACCGCGTATCTCAGGGTAAGCACATCCGTCTGAATGCCGGAACCAGCATGACCACCAAGGATGCCATTGCTGTTGCCGGTACCTATGACATCGCTCTCTACGGCCGTAGCGACAGCGGTACGTCATCGCCTGTAACCCTCTACTTCGTTGCCGAAGACGGCACCGAGACCAAGGTTGAGATTGCTGCTACTCCGGAAACATACGCCAGCGCCGGCATGGGTTGGTTCACCTTCGCAAGTGTTAACGTTCCTGCTGGTGTGAAGCTGAAGTTCGTCAACGAGACCGAATGGAACGGCTTCGGCTACGACTGTCTGAAGGTCACCAAGATTGTGGAGGCTCCTGCTGAGTAATTCATCGCACGGAATCACATACCACTCATTCTCCCCGGCCCACTTCGGTCGGGGAGTTTTTTGTTGCTGCATGCACGGGGGAAAAAGAAGGCTATTAGCCGGCAAGCGCAAAAATTTAGCAATTTTTTTTTGCGTTTCACATATTTTGTGTATCTTTGCAGACTGAAAGCTACTAATAGTCATTAGAAACTAATCAAATTATTAATAAATAGCTATTTATGAAAAAATTCATTTTCTGTATCTCTCTCGTGTTAACGGGACTGATGACTGCCTGCGTAGAAAAGAACCAGGCGGTGGATGAAGACAACAAGCCCTCATGGCTTGGTGAAAGCATCTATCAGGAACTGAAGAACCCCAGAACCTTGGAGGGAACGTTCAACACCTACCTGCGGCTGATTGACGACCTTGGCTATGCCGAGACGCTCAACCGCACGGGTTCGAAGACCATCTTCCCTGCTAACGACGAGGCTTTCGCCAGGTTCTTCCAGTCCAATCCTTGGGGAGTGACGAGCTACGAAAAGCTCTCGAATGCCCAGAAGAAGATGCTACTCTATTCCTCCATGCTCGACAATGCCCTGTTGGTGAGCATGCTCTCAAACGTCAGCAATACCAGCAGTACCGAGAGTCAGGTGTCGCAGGGCATAGCCATGAAGCATCAGACCAACCTGAACGTCATCGACACCGTGCAGTGTCTGACCAGCGATGCCCAGATGCCGCAGAACAACCGCTACTGGGATGCCTATCGCAACGGCGGCAGCATGTATGTGGTAAACGATGCCACGCGTCCCATGATGGTACACTTCACCCGTGAGCACCTGCTGAACAACGACATTACCACGCTGGGCGAGGAAAGCGACTTCGCCATCCTGACGGGCACACCCTATAGCGAGAACCTGTCAGCCTACATCTTCGACAACGCCATCATCAACAGGGATATCACCTGCCAGAACGGTTATATCCACCAGATGCAGGATGTCATCGTGCCTCCCGGCAACATGGCCCAGGTGCTGCGCAGCGATGACGAGACGACCTATTTCAGCCATATCCTGGACTACTTCTGCGCACCCTACGAGAACGCAGCCGTAACCAGCAACTATAACGCCTGGGCTCAGGAGAACGGACTGCCCACCATCGACCACATCTACGAGGTGCGCTACCTGAACAACAAGGCCGGCCACCGACAGAATACCGACCCTGACGGCAACATCGTGAGCAGTACCTACCTGCTGAACTTCGACCCGGGGTGGAACCAGTATAGCCCCAACAGCCAGACCACGCCCGTGGACTATACCCTGGCCGACGTAGCCACGATGTTTGTGCCTACCAACAAGGCCATGGTGGACTTCTTCTGTCAGGGCGGCGACGGTGCCTATCTGATAGACCTCTACGGTAAGTATCATGGCAGTGAGAACAACGAGGCTCACCTGTTGGAGAACCTGGATGCCCTGCACAACACGATGCCGGAAATCCTGACCGCCTTCATCAACAACCTGATGAAGTCGTCGTTCACCGCTACCGTGCCCAGCAAGTTTGAGACCATACAGAACGATGCCAACGAGTATATGGGCATCACCCTTGACAAGATAGCCAAAGGCACTGAGAAGGAATACGACATCAAGATGGCCAACAACGGCGTCATCTACAAGATGCTGGAGCTGATAGCCCCCGACGAGTACCAGAGCGTCATGGCTCCTTCGTCGGTATATCCTGACATGAAGGTATTCAACTGGGCCATCAAGGAGCCAGACAAAAAACAGCTACTCAATGTGCAGTTCAAATACTACCTGATGTCCATGAGTTCCAACTTTGCCTTCTTCATCCCCGACAGTACAGCCTTTGAGAACTACTATGTTGACCCCTGCTATCTGGGACACGCCGAGCCACGTGTACTTAAATTCTTCTACGACACAACAGGCTCGACAGCGGCCGAACACGCCAAAGGTTACAGATACTATACTGCGAACAAC
>ODAI013989446.1_pt1 | contig 14034 bp, 9 predicted proteins | sample 1539321 | NCBI WGS metagenome assembly ODAI01 (sample SAMN02144231, study PRJEB22623) | gut metagenome | biome: sheep rumen | host: Ovis aries | place: New Zealand
ACGCGCCGGAGACGGGCGCCGCGGCGGTGATGGCGATGGATTCGACGGCGAAATAGCCCTCTGCGACGGCGTCCAGATCGGAACCGCCCGCGCCGGGACCGACGCCGTAGGGGATCAACAGCTTTCTCGTTATGGTCTGCACGGCCTCGGCCGCTGCGGCCGGCGCGTCGGCAAATACGATGCGCGGCGCTTCTTCGGCGGCGCTGACCGGCAGAACGAACAGTGAACAAATCACAATAAAAGCCGCCAGAGATCGGTGCTTTTTCATGGACTCACTCCTTTACCCGCTCAGTTTACACGATTTGTTACCATTTTGCAACCTTTTGTAACCGTTATTATACCCACTTCGACCTGCCTGTTTCTGGTCATTTCGTACTAAATTACAAACCGGTAACAGGAAGAATCTGTGCAAAATGAATATCCAGTTTGTGGATATTGTTAATGAATAAAATCGAAAAATGGTGAAGCTGCACAAAAAATCAGATATTTTTTTCTCAAAAATGCAAGAAAGCGCAATCGGCTGGAAGATTTTCATTGCAAAGAGACGCTCATGTGTGTATAATAACATTATTCAAAGATCGGCGAGCGGTCATCCTTTTTCGGTGATGTCGGCGGGGCCTGGCGTCGTGACAGGACGTTGGGTCGGCTATGGTGGGTTATTCCCGTCCGGCACAGCGAAAAACGATGTCGTGATCCGGTTTTTAATGCTGTTTGCCGGGGGCAGACAGCGATTATTTTGCCGATTGACTCTATATATAATATGAACCGATCGGCAAAGTATCATCTTGTATCGGGAAACCGGTACAATGAAAAACTCAAGGAGGAAACATGTGGAAATTCATCGTTAAACGACTCGTTGCAATGGTTCCTGTTCTTCTGGGCGTTACGCTGATCATTTACCTGATCATGAACATGGCGCCCGGCGACCCCGCCAAAGTTATCCTTGGTGAACAGGCCACCCCGGAACAGATCGAGGCGCTTCGTGAGGAGATGCACCTCAACGATCCCGTTCTGATCCAGTATGCCCGCTACATTCTCAATCTGCTGAGGGGCGATATGGGCACTTCCTACAACTCCGGTCTGAACTGCGCGACCGAGATCTTCGCCCGCTTCCCCAACACCCTGCGCCTGACCGTCACGGCCGTCAGCCTGTCCATCATCCTGGCGCTGCCTATCGGTATCCTGGCCGCCGTCCATCAGAACTCCGTGTTTGATGGCGTCAGCATGTTCGTTGCTCTGCTCGGCCTGTCGATGCCTGTTTTCTGGCTCGGCATGCTGCTGATCCTGCTCTTCTCCCTGAGACTGGGCTGGCTGCCCTCCTCCGGTTCCGAGGGCTTCAAGTCGCTCGTCCTTCCCGGCGTCACCCTGGGCTTCCAGCACATGGCCGCCATCGCCCGTGTCACCCGTTCCTCCATGCTCGAGGTCATTCGTGCCGACTATATCCGTACGGCCCGCGCCAAGGGCGTGCCTGAGAACAAGGTCATCACCAAGCACGCTCTGAAGAACGCCCTGATCCCCACCGTCACGGTCATCGGTATTCAGTTCGGCGGCATGCTCGGCGGCTCCGTTATGACCGAGTCCGTCTTCGCATGGCCCGGCATCGGCCGTCTGATGGTCCAGTCCATCAACAAGCGTGACATCCCCATGGTTCTCGGATGTGTTATCATGTTCTCGGTCTCCTTCTCGATCGTCAACCTGATCGTCGATATCCTGTACGGCTTTATCGATCCGCGAATCAAGTCTCAGTACAAATAATCGGGAGGTGCTAACAAGATGAGTGAGAACAAGAACACGACCGATCTGAAGCAAAAGTATAAAAAGCAAAGTCAGCTGAAGGAGATCTTCAAGCGTTTGCTCCGCAACAAGTCGGCTACCATCGGCGGCATCGTCGTCATCCTGCTTGTGTTTATGGCGATCTTCGCCGACGCCCTGCATGACTATGAGACCCAGGTCATCAAGCAGGACATCATGAACCGTCTGCAGTCCCCCTCCGCCGAGCATTGGTTCGGCACCGATGAGATGGGCCGCGACATTTTCGCCCGTGTCTGCTACGGCGCGAAGTACTCCCTGCTGATCGGCTTTACCGGCGCTCTGAGCTCCCTGGTCTTCGGTATCGTCCTGGGCGCTATGGCCGGTTTCTACGGCGGCAAGATCGATAACATCATCATGCGTTTCATGGACGTTCTGCTGGCTATCCCCGGCACGCTGCTGGCCATCGCCATCGTCGCCTCCCTGGGCTCCAGCATCCGCAACCTGATCATCGCCCTTTCGATCTCCGGTATCCCGGGCATGTCCCGTATCGTACGTTCCTCGGTCCTGACCGTTAAAGACCAGGAGTACGTCGAGGCCGCCCGCGCCATCGGCGCCAACGACCGCACGATCATCTTCAAGCACGTGCTGCCCAACGGCATGGCTCCTATCATCGTCCAGTCGACCCTCCGTGTCGCCAGCGTTATCCTGTCGGCCGCCGGTCTGTCGTTCCTGGGCCTCGGCGTTCCCGCTCCTCATCCCGAATGGGGCGCTCTGCTGACCAATGCCCGTGCCTATATCCGTGACAACAGCTACATGTGCTTATTCCCGGGCCTTGCGATCATGATCACCATCCTCAGCCTGAACCTGCTGGGCGACGGTCTGCGTGACGCTCTTGACCCGAAGCTGAAATAAGGGGGCGCTACAAACATGAGTGAGAAGAAATATTCTGTTGAAATTAAAGACCTTTGCGTAGAGTTCAAGACCGACGCCGGCGTCGTCAAGGCGCTGAACGACATGGAGCTTGAGATCGAAGAAGGCAAGACGCTGGGCCTGGTCGGTGAGACCGGCGCCGGCAAGACCACCACCGGCCTGTCCATCCTCCGCCTGATCCCCAGCCCTCCGGGAGTCATCACCAAGGGCACGATCAAGCTGAACGGCCAGAACATTTTCGATATCTCCGAATCCGAGATGCAGAAGCTCCGCGGCAAGGCCGTATCGATGATCTTCCAGGACCCCATGACCTCCCTGAACCCCGTCATCACCGTCGAGGAGCAGATCGCCGAAGTTATCGAGCTGCATGAGGACGTCAACCATGCCGGCGCCATCCAGAGAGCCAAGGAAATGCTCGAGCTGGTCGGCATCCCCGGTGAGCGTGGTCCCGAGTACCCGCACCAGTTTTCCGGCGGCATGAAGCAGCGCGTCGTTATCGCTATCGCGCTTGCCTGCTCGCCCGCCCTGCTGATCGCCGACGAGCCCACCACCGCTCTGGACGTGACCATTCAGGCGCAGATCCTGCACCTGATGAACGAGCTGAAGCGCACCACCGGCACCGCCATCATCTTCATTACCCACGACCTGGGCGTTATCAACGAGATGGCAGACGACGTGGCCGTTATGTATTGCGGCCAGGTGGTGGAGCGCGCTCCTTCGGAGGTCATCTTCCAGAACTGCAAGGAAAGCCATCCCTATACCGAGGGTCTGATGGAGTCCATCCCCAGGCTCGATACCGAGGCCGAGCGTCTCGATCCCATTCCCGGCGTTGTTCCGCACCCCCTGGCGCTGCCCAAGGGCTGCAAATTCGCGCCGCGCTGCAAATACTGCACCAAGAAGTGTCTCGAGGAAGAACCGGAGCTGATCCACGTCCACGAAAACCAGCTCGTGCGGTGCTTCTATCCCAACAAGGAGGAACGGAACAGTGCCGAACACCAAGAAATTACTGTCAATCACTAATCTGAAGAAGTATTTTCCGGTAGCCAAAACCTCCATCTTCCAGAAGAACACGCTGTATGTGCGCGCGAATGAGGATATCACCATCGATATCTATGAGGGCGAGACCCTGGGTATCGTGGGCGAGTCCGGCTGCGGAAAATCTACCTTCGGACGCGTTCTGCTGCAGCTCTATCCCCAGACGGCCGGCTGCACGCTCTATTACGGCACCACGCTGGATCGCATGACCCCCAGCTATGTGGAGGATACCATCGTCCATCACGAGAAGTACCGCCGCAAGCTGAAAAAATCCACCGAGAAGTACGAAGAGCTTCACAAGAAGGTGGAGGAGGCCGGCGGCGAGGATTCCGCGGACTTCTATCTGCTGCAGTCCGAGCATCTGGCCAAGGGCGAGATGGAGACCGACGTCAGCAATCTGGTGAAGATCCTGGGCGGCTTCTATCCCTGCGAGGACAAGAAGGGCATCGATCTGCTGCACAAGCAGTTTGAGGCCTGCAAGAAGCGCAACGAGGCCTCCGAGAAGGTACGCCTGCACCAGGTGGCGTCCGAGCACTTCGAACAGGAGTATCAGGAGGCCGACGCCGGCAAGAAGGCCGGACTGGAAAAGAAGATCGCCGACGCCAAGGAAAAGCTGATCGCCCTGCAGAAGGATGAGGCTGCCGCTCAGGCCCAGGTGGACAAGATCACCGGAGAGCTTGACGCTCTGCGCGCCACCTATTCGAACAACGAGCAGTTCCAGTATTACGAGGGCCTGCGGGACAACGGAGTTGACCTGGCCCGTCTGAAATACGCTGAGATGCGCAAGCTGCGCAAGGACCTGCAGATCATTTTCCAGGACCCCTACTCCAGTCTGAACCCCCGCTTCACTGTGGGCCAGATCATCGAAGAGGGCCTGGTCACCCACCACTTCTTCCGCCACGGCTCCGCCCGGATGCGTCAGTACATCGTGGAGACCATGGAAAAGTGCGGCCTGCAGGAATACATGCTGCACCGCTATCCCCACCAGTTCTCCGGCGGCCAGCGCCAGCGTATCTGCATCGCCCGCGCTCTGGCTGTGCAGCCGAAGTTTGTGGTCTGTGACGAATGCGTTTCCGCTCTGGACGTGTCCATCCAGTCCCAGATCATCAACCTGCTTCAGGATCTGAAGGAGAAGCAGAACCTGACCTACCTCTTCATCTCTCATGACCTGTCCGTAGTCAAGTTCATCTCCGACCGGATCGCCGTCATGTACCTGGGCAATATCGTGGAGCTGACCGACAAGAAGACCATCTTCAAGGATCCCCGCCACCCCTATACCGTGGCGCTGCTCTCCTCCATCCCCACCACCGACCCCGGTTCTGCGGACAAGGAGCGCATCATCCTGGAGGGCTCCATCCCCAGCCCTGTGAACCCGCCCGACGGCTGCAAGTTCTGCACCCGCTGCTACATGGCAACGGAGAAGTGCCGCCGCGTGACGCCGGATCTGGTGGAGATCGAGCCGGGTCACTTCTGCGCCTGCCATTATCCCGAGCGGAAGCTGGACGAGCATGGCGAATATCTCTTCGAGGTCAAAAAGTCCACCAAGACCATCGAGGCCGAAAACGACGCGAAGGCTGCGGCCCAGGCAAAGAGCTGAGTTATGGAAGATCCCGAAAAGCTCGAACAGGAAGAGGAAATGCCGGAACTGGAGAAGAACGACACCTTCGCCATGTGGATCGCCGGCGTGCTCACCGTAGGCCTGCCCATCGGCCTTGTGCTGGTGGTTCTCGCCGGGATCTTTATCCTGGTTTTTCACTGATCCTACCGCACAGGGTGGATCGGAGGGACCGGACTCCGCTCCCCAAAACACAAAAAGAGACTGTGTTTGAAGTAACACGGTCTCTTTTTTTGGGCATATGCCCGGGCGGAAGGAGCATTGGGCGAAATGCTTTTGCGCCGCGGAAAGCAAATGGGGACTTGTTTCTGCGCGGCTTCAATGGTACAATAATATGAAAAAATATCGACAGAATCAGCTCGGAGGAAAGCGCCATGATCAGCATTTGCAGCGGATGGGAATATACCGAACAGTGGTCCGAGGACTTTCTCCGGGGAGAGGGCACCGGGACGCCGGTGCGCCTTCCTCATAACGTGCAGGAGCTGCCGCTGCACTATTCCGGTCCCCGGGACTATGAGCGCGTCTGCGGCTATCGCCGAACGCTGCGCCTGCCCGAGGAGGCCGCCGGAAAGCGCGTTTTCCTGCAGTTTGACGGGGCGGCCCACATCGCCCGGGTCTATTGCAACGGCGTCCTCTGCTGCGAGCACCGCTGCGGCTACACCGCCTTTCGCGCGGAGATCACGGATCTGGTCGATTTCGGGGCGGACAACCGCATCGCCGTGGAGCTGGACTGCACGGAGAACGGCTCCATCCCGCCCTTTGGCTTCGTCATCGATTATCTGACCTACGGCGGCCTCTACCGGGAGGTCTGGCTGGACCTGCGGGAGCGGGATCACATCCGTGACCTCTTCGTCTACACCCCGAGTCTGGACCGGGTGGAGGCCAGACTGGAGCTCTCCCGACCCGGGCTGCCGGTGCGCCTCTCCCTCTGGGACGGGGACGCCTGCCTCCTGAAGGAGACGGGAGGGGAGCGCTTCTCCCTTCGTCTGCCTGGACTTACGCCCTGGAGCCCGGAAAAGCCCAAGCGCTATCTGGCCCGGGCGGAGCTGCTGGACGAGAGCGGCAGGGGGCTGGATGCGCAGGAAACGCTCTTTGGCGTGAGAACCGTGGATTTTCGGCCCGAGGGCTTCTTCCTCAACGGAAAGCCCGGCTATCTCCGGGGCCTGAACCGGCACCAGTGTTACCCCTATATCGGCTACGCGGCACCGGAGAGCCTCCAGCGGGAGGACGCCCGCATTTTGAAGGAGGAGCTGAGCTGCACCGCCGTGCGCACCTCCCACTATCCCCAGAGCCAAAGCTTCATCGACGAGTGTGACCGGCTTGGCCTTCTGGTCTTTACCGAGATCCCGGGCTGGCAGCACATCGGGGACGAGGCCTGGAAGGATCAGGCGGTGCAGAATGTGGAGGAGATGGTGCGGCAGTACCGCAACCATCCCAGTATCGTCCTCTGGGGCGTGCGCATCAACGAGAGCCAGGATGACGACGCCTTTTATCTGCGCACCAATGACCTCTGCCACAGGCTTGACCCCAGCCGCCCCACCTCCGGGGTGCGCTATCTGCAGAAGTCCAGCCTGCTGGAGGACGTTTACGCCTATAACGACTTTTCCCACGTGGGCAATAACCCCGGCGTCCTGCCGAAAAAGCAGGTCAGCACCCATCCGGAGAGGGCTCTGCTGGTGTCCGAGCACAACGGGCACATGTTCCCCACCAAGAGCTATGACCCCTGGTCCAAGCGCCAGGAGCAGGCCCTGCGCCACGCCCGGGTCCAGAACGATGCCCGGGCTGACGGGGAGCATGCAGGCTGCTTCGGATGGTGCATGTTCGACTATGCCACCCACAAGGACTTCGGCTCCGGGGACAAGATCTGCTATCACGGGGTGATGGACGCCTTCCGCAACCCCAAGCTTGCGGCGGCGCTCTATGCCAGCCAGGGGGAGGAGACCCCCGTGCTGGAGCTGGGCACCCCCATGGAGATCGGCGACTATCCCGGCGGCAACCTGGGGGAGCTCTATGTCTTCACCAATGCCGACGAGGTGGCGCTCTATAAAAATGACTCGTTTGTGAAGAGCTTTCGGCCAAAGGGCTGGAAGGGTCTGCCCCACGGGCCGGTGCACATCGACGATACCATCGGCTGCCTGCTGGAGACCCAAGAGGGCTTTGACAGGACCAAGGCCGCTCTGGTGAAGCGGCTGCTGCTGAACCTGGGCAAGCACGGCCCCAGCAACCTGAACGCTGAGGACAAGGCCATCGGCATGGTGCTGATGACCCGCTACGGCATGAAGATGAAGGACGTGTCGGACCTTTACGGCAAATACGTGGGCAACTGGGGCGGCGAGGCCACGGTCTGGCGCTTTGACGGAAAGAAGGACGGCAAGGTCATTGCCAGCGCCACCCGCTGCCCGGGTCAGGATCTGCACCTGGAGGTGAAGGTCAGCTCCCTGTGCCTGCGGGAGGGCGACCGCTACGACATGGCGGCGGTACGCATCCGGGTGCTGGACGAGCATGACTGCCTGGCCCCCTATGCCCAGCTGGCCCTGTCCCTGCAGACAGAGGGCGCGGTGGAGATCGCAGGGCCGAAGCTCGTTTGCGCCGAGGGCGGCAGCACCGGCTGCTATGTGAAGCCCACCGGCAAGACCGGCGAGGGCATCCTGCACATCTGCTGCGGCCAGTGCGAGCCGGTGACCCTGCGCTTCACGGTGGAGGACGGAGGAGCCCATGCTGTTTCGCTATGAGGTCCGCGTCAGCGGACAGGCGCCCATCCGGGGAGACTGGGAAGTGCAGGCGGGGGAGAACCGCCTGGTGCTCCTGCTGCCGGCCGGAAAGCTGGAATCCGTCAGCGCCCGGGGCTGGCTTTCTCTGGGAGAGACGGAAAAGATCTTCATGAACGGCTACCAGACCTGGACCTACTGCCCGGAATACGGGCGCCTCGGCAGTACCCCTGACGTGGGACCCCTGCCGGAGCTGCTGGTCCGGGGCCTGGGGATCCGCTCCTACGGGGACTATGACTTCGTGCCCTATCCCAGGGGACATGGGCAGACCCACGGGGAGAGCTGGTGCTACTTCCGGGAGGGGGAGCGCTTCCGGCTGTTTGCCTCTTTGGACGAGCGCCCCGGCTACACTCTCTTTTCCTTTGATACTTCCAGTGGCGTCCTCAGCATACAAAGAGACTGCAAAGGCCTGAAGTGCGGAGGAAACTATCATGTTTTTGACCTTTTTTTCGCAGTCGGTGGGGAAAATGAGGTTTTCGACGCCTGGTTTCGCGCTCTGGGGGTGAAGCCCCGGACGGAGCGGCCCATCGCGGGCTACTGCAGCTGGTACAACCGCTATCAGAAGATCTCCGCCGAGACGATCCGGAACGATCTCCGAGGCTGCGCGGGACAGCTGGCCCCGGGAGACCTGTTCCAGATCGACGACGGCTGGGAGCCCAAGGTGGGCGACTGGCTGGCGGCGGACAGAAAGAAATTCCCGGAGGGGATGCGCGCCGCTGCCGACGCGATCCATCAAAAGGGCTTTCAGGCGGGCCTGTGGCTGGCGCCGTTTGCGGCTCAGCGCAGCTCCCGGCTCTTTCGGGAGCATCCGGACTGGTTTTTGCAGAAAAACGGACGGCCCTGGCTGGCCGGAATCGGATGGGGCGGCTTCTATGCCCTGGACATCGACAAGCCCCAGGTGATCGATTACCTGGAGCGGGTCTTCTCCCGGGTGCTGGAGGATTGGGACTATGACCTGGTGAAGCTGGACTTTCTCTATGCTGCCGCCCCCTTCGGCACCGAGGCGGAGACCCGGGCGGGACGGATGATCCGGGCCATGGAGCTGCTGCGGCGGCTCTGCGGGGAGAAGAAGATCCTGGGCTGCGGGGTGCCGCTGATGCCGGCCTTCGGCCTGGCGGACTATTGCCGGGTGGGCTGCGATGTGAGCCTGGACTGGGACAACACGCCCCTCATGCGGCGCACCAACCGGGAGAGACCCTCCACCCGTCAGGCCATCGGCAACACCATCTATCGGCGGCAGCTCAACGGCCGTGCCTTTCTCAGCGACCCGGACGTGTTCTTCCTCAGGGAGGAGAATCTGAAGCTCAGCGAGGAGCAAAAGCGGACTCTGGCAGAGGTGAACGCCCTCTTCGGCGGGGTGCTGCTCCACTCCGACGACATGTCCCGCTGGTCCGGGGAGGCACGGGACTTCTACCAAAGACTGCTGCGGCTGCGGGATGCGGAGCAGATCCGCGTCCACAGCGGGTACGGCCCGGCTGTCAGCTATGTACTGGACGGCCGGGAGGAGACGCTGTATATTGAATGAAACAAGTGCCGCAGGGAGCGCGGCAGGGAGACGTACTTATGGCATCTACGATCATTTTTTACCTTGTATTTGCGGCAAATCTGCTGCTGGCCGGCTTTCTGGGCTGGTCCCTGTACGATACGCATCTGATCCCGAATCAGTTTGTCTATCTGGCTGCAGGGCTGCTGCTCCTGATCCCGCTGCTGCTGTTTCTGCTGCAGAAGGAAAAGAAGGGCCAGCACAAAAAGACCGGCGCCCGGGTGGCGGCCATCGTGCTGCTGTTGTTTTTGAGCATCCTGGAGGGTGCGGGGGCCTATTTCGTCCATCAGTACAACAGCAAAATGCGAAACGTCACCGAGGTGCACACCCAGTATACCGAGGTGGGCCTCTTCGTGAAGAATGAGGACAAGGCCCAGACCATCGAATATGCCGTGGAGCGGCAGTATCAGGTGGGCGTGCTGGCCGGCGTGGATACCGACGCCGTTGACCACGTGCGTGGAAACGTGGAAAAGCAGTATGGCAGGACCATGCGGATCGTGGAATACAATTCCCTGGCAGAGCTGGCCAAGGCCATGAAGGAGGGCGAGATCGACGTCATGCTCATCTCCTCGGCCTATCTGGACCTGATCGACAGTCTGGAGGGCTATGAGGACTTCAGCCTCGGCCTGCGGGGTCTGTACACCGGCAGCTTCAAAACAGAGATCCAGATCCCGCCTGTCATGGAGAAGACCGAGGAGGCGGAGCCGGTGGACCTGGGCCTGCGGGATCCCGCCCTGTGGAAGGACTGCTTCTGCGCCTACGTCAGCGGCATCGATACCTACGGCCCTGTCACCACCCGCAGCCGAAGCGACGTGAATATCCTGGCCATCGTGAACACCAGCACCAAGACGGTGCTGCTGATCTCCACCCCCCGTGACTACTACGTGCCCTTCCAGTTTGCGCCGGTGAACGGCTCCATGGATAAGCTGACCCACGCCGGCATTTACGGCATTGAGGGCTCCATGCGGGCCCTGGGCGACTATTACGAGCTGCCCATCCACAATTATCTGCGGGTGAATTTCTCCGGCTTCATCGATATCATCGACACCCTGGGCGGCGTGGACGTGGATTCGGATGCGGATTTCGGGTCGGGCAAGTATTCCTATCACAAGGGCATGAACCACCTCAGCGGCAGCGCTGCACTGGGCTTTGTGCGCAACCGTTATTCCTTTGGGGAAGGAGACCGGGCCCGCGGCCGTCACCAGATGGCGGTGATTAAGGGCGTGATCAACGGACTCATGTCCTCCAAGATCATCACCAACTATGCCGAGCTGCTGGATGAGATGGCCGGCTGCCTGCAGACCAATGCCTCCCGTTCCATGATCGGCGACCTGGTGCAGCTGACCCTGGACCGGAAGAAGGGCGACTGGAACGTGCTGACCTACAGTGTGGATGGCTGGGGCGCCACGGAATACGCCTGGTCCCTGGGCGCCTACGCCTATGTCATGGTACCCTTTGAAAACAACCGGGAATACGCCCGGGATCTTGTGGCCCAGGTCATATCCGGGGAGCGGCTGACCCAGGATGACGTGCAGGCAAACGCACCGAAGAATTAAGGACTTCAGGAGGACTGCTTTATGGAAGGAACCAAGAAAAAACTGTATGTGGAACGGGACGGCTTCTGGACAGAGGCTGCCATGGTTTTCCTGGCCCTGGCGATGATCTTCATCCTGATCGGCAGCATCGGGCGCTGGGATGACAGCCGTTTTCTCAGCACTCGTGTGGCGCTGCCCATCTTCTGCGGCCTGCTGCTGGTGCTCTGCCTGCTGCTCTTCGGCAAGCGAGCCTTCTGGACCACGGTAGTCCCGGTGGCCATGGGCGTGGTCTTCTTCGTTTTCCGCGCCATGAACATGGAAAACGAGTGGCTCCGGGGCTGCTGGATCATCGTGTATCTGGTGATCATGGTGCTCTATGCCATGGTATTCTCCTATCCGAAGCTGAAATGGGCCCTGGCCCTGGTGCTGCTGGCGGTGTTTGCCTATCACATCGGCGTGCAGGATCTGCCGAGGCTGATGGATCTGGAAAACCCGGTGAGCTTTGTGGACGGGATGGAAGAGATGAGCGTCCTGGGCATCATCCTGGCCATGCTGTTTTTGAGCTTTGCCATGAAGAGCGGCCCGAAGCCCGTCAAAGGCAAGCCTGAACCGGAGCCGGAGCAGCCTGCTGCCGGAGAGAAAAAGGGAGACGAGCCTGCTCCCGCACCTGCCGAGGAGCCTGCCCCCGCCGCTGCGGCGGAGGAAAAGAAGCTCTCCCGCCGGGAAAAACGGAAGCTTGAAAAACAGAGAAAGCTGGAGGAGAAGCGGCCGGAGCCTCAGACCGTAGTTTTGCCGGAGCCTGAGCAAGAGGCTCAGCTCGAGCCGGAAGGCGAACCGCAGCCCGAGCCGCAGCCCGAACCGCAGTCTGAGCCGCAGCCCGAACCGCAGTCTGAGACGGAATCGGAGCTTGCGGAAACGGTGCAGCACAAGGGCTTTGCCCCCGCTGCCTGGGATGCGGCGGAGCCGGCGCAGGTCCGGGAGCCTGCTTCTGAGACAGAGCCTGCCGCAGTTCCCACAACCGAGGAGATCCCGGTGGAGGAGCTGGGCACTCAGACGGCGGCTGCGGCGGCCTATCCCCTGGAGGAAACGCAGCCTTCGGAAGAGAAGGAAACTGCCACGGAGGATCCATGAGCGACGGCAAGAATACCAATGCAAAAACCGCCGGGAGCAAAGGGCTGAGCGATCGCAAGCGCCGCAGAACCGTGATCGTGACGGCTGTTGCCGCAGTACTGGTGCTGGTCCTGGCCCAGCTGCTCCACGGCAATTCCGAGGAGCTGCGCTATGAGCGCTATCGACACCAGGCCGCGGCCAGCTACCAGAAGGGCGATTATGACCAGACCCTCAGCGATCTGCGCAAGGCGGAGGCCATCCGCAGCAGCGAGGATGTGCTGATGCTCATGGCCGACTGCTATGAGGCCCAGGGCAAGTGGGAGCTGGCCCTGGAGACCCTGCGCAGGATGGACCGGAACGACGCCGCCGTGACGGAACGGATCGCCGCCCTGGAGCAGAAGCGCATGCAGCAGCAGGGCGAGGGTCTGCGGGTGATCGCAGGGGAGAATTTCCCCGCCACGGCCACGGAGCTGGATCTGAGAGACCGGGACCTGGGCAACGGCGTGATGCAGGAGGTGCTGCAGCTGCACGCCCTGACCCGCCTTTCCCTGGCGGATAACAGGATCGATGATCTGGGCAGCATCAGCGAGCTGGGCGGTCTGCGTACCCTGGATCTGAGCGGCAACAACATCCGGGATATCAGCCAGCTGGGAAAGCTGAGCAACCTGCGCAGCCTGAATCTGGACGGCAACCCCCTGGGCGATCTGAGCCCCCTGTATCAACTGGTGGAGCTGAGCAGCCTGAGCCTGCGGGGCGTCACGCTGCGGGAGGGGGAGCTGGATCAGCTCACTACCATTCTGCCCCGCTGCGCCATCCTGACCGACGGCGACACCGAGGGCACCACCGGCATCTGCCTCTGCGGCGCGCGCTTTGACACCGCTGTTACCCAGCTGAGTCTCAGCGGTCTCGGGCTGCGGGACATCCAGTGCCTGAGCCTCTGCACCCAGCTCATGAGCCTGGACCTGACCGACAACGCCATCAGCGACCTGAGCCCGCTTATGAACCTGCAGAAGCTGGAGAGACTGCGCATCAGCGGCAATCAGATCACGGATCTGCGCCCGCTCATCGGCCTGCCGGCTCTGCGCACGCTGGAGGTCAGCGGCAATGCCGTGACCGACACCAGCGCGGTGGGGAGCCTTGCGACCCTGCAGACCCTGGACCTGTCGGACAATCCCATTGGGGACTTTTCGGGCCTGAAAAAGCTCAGCGAGCTGCAGACCCTGCGCCTGGAAAATACCGGCCTGCGGGATCCGGACCTGGAGAATCTGTATGGGATGAAAAAGCTGTACCGGCTTGCGCTGGATCGCAACGACGGCCTCACCGCCGAGACTATGAGCACCCTGCGCGCCTCCCTGCCGACCTGTGACATCAGCTTTGACAGCCTGGTATATACGGTGTCGCTGGGCGGCGTGGATTACCGAACGGATATCAAAGAGCTTGTGATCGAGAATACGGAGATGAGCAGCCTCTACGGCCTTGAGAAGTTCGACTGCCTGGAGACTGTGCGCCTGAGCCGGAACCGGATCGAGAACATCTCCGCCTTTCAGAACACCCACTCCCGCGCTACGCTCCTGTCTCTGGACCTGGGCTTCAACCAGATCCAGGATGTGACGCCGCTGTCCGCGCTGACGGCGCTGGAATCCCTGGATCTGCGCAGCAACCAGATCAGCTCCGTGGAGAGCCTGAGGCGGCTGCACCAGCTGAAAAAGCTGAATCTGAGCGGCAATCCCCTCAGCGCCGAGCAGA
>ODAI011222062.1_pt1 | contig 14031 bp, 10 predicted proteins | sample 1539321 | NCBI WGS metagenome assembly ODAI01 (sample SAMN02144231, study PRJEB22623) | gut metagenome | biome: sheep rumen | host: Ovis aries | place: New Zealand
GGGGTCTGAAACTGATTTCCTTCCTTAAACCCGTTGACCAGATCTTCGATCGCCTGCGGCTGATCGCCCGTAGGCTGGTATTCGGAATGCAATACAAAATGATCCATAGAACACTTCCCTTAAACTTGCGGTTGCCGGTCCTTACGCTTCCACAGCCCGATGCTGTCGGTTCCATGCTGTCGATCCAATGCTGTCGGTTCCCTGCTGTTTTGAAGCTATTATCAGAGTATATCACATGATTTTTATTAAGAACAGAGATTTTTCAGAACGAATGTTCTCGATTTGGCTTTGAGAATAGAGAAAGCCTCATGCCGCGGAATGCCGCAGCACAAGACTTCGTCTGATTGTTCGGAAGAACAAAATTACCTGCTCATCACATTAGCGGCCGCCCGGCCCGCCGCCGCGCCCGCCTGATCCACGAGGCCTTCCGCCGGCCCCTTTCGGTCCGGCACCGCCGCTCTGCGGCTGCTCGATCTTTCTGCGCGTCTCGTCCGTGCGGATGAAACGGTCATCCTGCCGGCTCAGCCTCAGAGCGCCTTCTTCTCCGACATAAGCCTGCGCCGAATGGCTTCTGGCCACCGGCTTCATGCTGCCGTTCATGACCGTTCCCGTGATCACCGCCGCGATCAGACTGATCACCGTGCTGATTATCATACTGTTTTCACTGTCTTTGAATACCAGAAAATACAGGAGCGCGAAGAGCACCGCAAATACACCGATGACCCAGGCGGCCAGCTTTCCTTTCGAGACCGGCAGGTCGCCGATCATCTTGCCGCTCTGCCCGTTCATTGCGAACTGGTATGTTTTGCCCTGCCAGTTGGAGCTCAGGAGCCAGACAGGCAGCATTCCGTATTCCGTTCTCTCCGGCCGGATCTTCTCGCTGTGCTTTCTGACTTCGACGTTGTTGTAGTCGTGAACGGTGCCGGCCAGCGCTGTTTTGAACGAGTTTACGGCCCGCTCGTCCGCGCGCTTCCGGCTCTCCTCTTTGGAGACGTCGTATTTGTTGGCCATAAAGCCGGGCATGTACTCCATCGCGAAAGGCCGCAGCTCCTTGTAGTCGAAAGGCTCGATGGAATCCATGAGATCGTCGGGCATCCTGGTAGAGGCGTCGACCGGGATCTTCTCGAATCCCATCTGTCCCTCTCTGTGAATGTCGTAATATTCCCGCCTCACGATCTCTTCATCGCCGGCGCGGCGTCTGTCCTCCTTGTAGGCTTCGTAATCTGCCTGTCCTTCCACCTCTCCGGAGAACAGCCAGAAGGGGACATAGACACCTTTGATCTCTTCGATGTGATTATCTGATGCGAAAGAAGACGGAAGAAGCTTTCTTCCTTTATAGTAGTCCTTAAACGCACTGACCGCCTGCTTTTTGTCCACTTTGAAGGGAATCAGGTAGTCAGGCCTGTCCATGCCGGTGAACTTCCCGGCAATGATGGTGGGATTTCCGCAGTAAGGGCAGCTCGTGGCCGCCGTCGTCTCATCGCAGACAAGCTCAGCGCCGCAGGACGTGCAGTTGTAAGCACGCATGTGCGCCGCATCGCTTCCCCAGCCGTCAGAAGTAGCGTCCGTACCGAAATCTGTTCCCGAACCGGAAGCTTTGCCGGCTCCGGAGGCCGCGGACTCCGCGGCGGCTTTTTCTGCCGCCGCGGCCGCTTCTGCTTTCGCGTTCTTTTCTCTGTACAGCGCCTCCACCTCTTTGGTCGTAAAGGTACTGCCGCAGTACTCGCACTTCAATCTGTCGATCTTGCCGTCGTACTGAAGCGGTCCTGTGCAGGCGGGGCACTGATAAACTGTAATTCTATCAGCCATGATCGTTCATACCGCTATAGATTAAACAGTTGCAGCACAGCTATGCATCACCCCTTGGGAGTTCCGCACTCGCCGCAGAACTTGCCGGTGTTGCCTTCTCTGCCGCACTTAGGGCAGGTCCATGTGCCGTCATCGGCCGGCTTGGGGGTTCCGCACTCGCTGCAGAACTTGCCCTTGTTGTCTTTCTTGCCGCACTTAGGGCATGCCCATGTGCCGGGCTCAGCCGGCTTGGGAGTTCCGCACTCGCTGCAGAACTTGCCGGTATTTCCTTCTTTGCCGCACTTCGTGCACTTCCAGCCGCCTGCCGGCTGCATCTTGGCCGCTTCGCCCTTGGCTGCCGCCTGCTGCTGGCCCATTGCGTACAGGGAAGCCGCATCGGTGCCGCCGCCTGCCGCCTGCTGCGCCATGCCCATTCCGAAGAAGCCCATAGCCGCTCCGTTGGGGTTCTTGGCCGCATCCATCATTGCCTGAGACTCTGCATTGATCTTCATGGCAGCTGCCATGTTGGCATTCTGGAACACTGCTGTCTTCTGCAGTTCCTTGATCATCTTCTCGTCTTCCTCGGAAGCCTTGAGGCTGCTGATTCCGAAGGAAGCGACGACGATACCGTACTTGTCGCCCCAGCTGCTGGAGAGAACTTCGTTCAGAGCGTTCGCCATCTCAGTCGTGTGGTTGACGACTGCGCTGTAGCGGATGCCCATCTCGGAGATCTTGCCGAATGCAGGCTGCAGAGCGGTCAGGAGCTCTGTCCTGAGCTGGTTGTCGATGCGGTCTCTGGTATAATCGCTGTTCACGTTGCCGCAGATGTTCTTATAGAACAGGATCGGATCGCTGAGTCTGTAGGAATACTCACCGAAGCAGCGGATCGAGATGTCGACGTCAAGGCCGATGTTCTTGTCCACAACGCGGAAAGGAACCGGGTTGGCCGTTCCGTATTTGTTGCCGATGATATCCTTAGTGTTAAAATAGTAAACCCTCTGATCGTGAGCCGTCACGCCGCCGTAAGCAAATCTGGCCTTGAACTGCTCGAAGCTCTTGAGGATGCCCTCGCCGAGTCCGCCGGAGAAAACGCTGGGCTCAGAAGACGCATCATATGTGTATGCACCGGGCTGTGCGCAGATATCAACGATCGCGCCCTGATCGACGATGATCATGCACTGTCCTTCATTGACAACGATCGTAGAGCCGTTCGTGATCACATTCTCACTGCCGCCCTTATTGAGAAATCCCGATTTGCCGTTGTGATGCTGTCCTTTTCTCACAAGGACATTCGTGTCCATTTCCGAGCAGTAAAAATATTCCTTCCACTGATCTCCAAGTACCGATGAGATGGAAGCTCCCGCCGCAGTAATAAGTCCCATAGTTTTCCTCCTTTTTACATTTGACTGCGCACCACCAGATACTCATCGCCGTTGCGATAGTAGGGGCACTGGACATGTTTGTCTGTCAGGAACCGGATGTACTCGTCTTCATCCATATCGATATCACAGACATTGTCTCCGTACTCCTCATCATAATAGCAGTAAGCACAGGTGTCGCAGCTATTCGTTCTACTCAATGCATTTTCCTCACAGGGCCCGATCCGGCCCTTCAATGTTTATTCTAACATAATATACGCAGGATCTATCAAAATATCACATGATAAATCACTTCGCGTTCATCTTTTCCAGGATCACCTCGACCGCTTTATCCAGCTGCGTATCTGTCTTGTCTTCCAGATACTTCTCGGAGTCCATCTCCACCTCGATGTCGGGCTCGATCCCCTTGAGATGGATGTTGTTGCCGCCCCTCGTGTAGTAATCGGCGATCGTGAGCTTGATGCCGGAGCCGTCATCCAGCGGGATGACGTTCTGGACGATGCCTTTGCCGTAAGTCTTCTTGCCGACCAGTGTGCCGATGCCGGAGTCCTTGACGGCGCCTGCCAGGATCTCTGAAGCGCTGGCGCTGTATTCATTCACGAGGACGACCAGGGGCAGGTCAAAATCTGCACCGTCGCAGGTATATTCCGTTCTCTCTCCGTTCTTGTCTTCCATGTAGAACACAAGTCCTTCCGGAAGGATCTGTCTGGCGATGTAGTTGACTGTGGTCACGTTTCCGCCGGGATTTCCTCTCAGGTCGATGATCAGGCCCTTCATGCCCTGGCTCTTGAGGTCGTTAAAAGCCTCGTCGAACTGGCCTTCCGTCACATCGTCGAATTCCGTGATCTGGATATATCCGATCCCTCCGTCGAGCATCTTGCCCTCTACGGTCGGAGAAGTTACCCTGGCTCTTGTGAGCGTCTTCTCGATCACTTCGCCGTTTCTGATGAGCGTCAGCTTGACTTCCGTGCCTTCCTCGCCGCGGATCCGTGAGACTACTTCGTCCAGTTCAAGACCGAGCATGTCCTCGTCATTCACCTTGGAGATGATGTCTCCTTCCATCAGCTCCGCCGCTTCTGCGGGAGACTCCTTGATCACGCCCGAGATCACGCAGGCGCCGGTCTCCACATCTTTGCTGACATAAGCGCCGATCCCGTAGTAAACGCCCTCCGTCTGCTGCGCCAGGTCGTTGAGTTCCTCAGGCGTATAGTAGCAGGAATAGACGTCTCCCAATGAGCTCAGAAGGCCCTTGTACATGCCGTCCTGCCTCTGCTGCGCCGTGACCTCATCCGACTTGTAGTAGTACGCGTCGATATACTGCTCCAGGAGCTTGAGTTTCTCGACAGCCGCATCGTCGACCGAAGACTCTCCACTGGCTGTGCCTCCCGTAGGCAGGCTCACATTGCTTCCGCCCGCAAAAAAGATCCCGACAACTATGACCGTCATCAGGATGCCGATGATCAGTCCCAGGATCATGCCGATGCCAAATCGTCCGCCGCCGGATCTGGGCGCGGGGCCGGTGCTCACATATCTTCTGGGTCTGTTCTCTTGAAATTCGTTTTGTCCTTCCATACTTACCTGCTTACCTGACATGGGACTGCGCACATGACCGGGCGCAGTCCCCTCTTTCCTTTCCGTGTTTTTTTTTATGTGAAACAGGACGATTATTACTCGAATTCAGTACTCGAATTCAGCACTCAAATTCAATACTCGAACTGTTTCATATACTTCATATACTTGACGACCATCAGGGCGATCTTGAATGTGATGGCATCCTCGAATTCCCTCAGGTCCAGCCCGGTGCTCTTCTGGAGCTTGTCCAGTCTGTAGACCAGCGTGTTCCTGTGGATGAACAGCTGCCTGGAGGTCTCCGATACGTTCAGGCTGTTCTCAAAGAATTTGTTGATCGTCGCCAGTGTCTCCTGATCGAACTCCTCCGGGTTCTTGCCCTTGAAGATCTCTCTGATGAACATCTTGCACAGCGGTATGGGAAGCTGATAGATCAGTCTTCCGATGCCCAGCTCATTGTAAGCGATCACAGTGCGGTCCTCGAAGAAGATCTTGCTGACATCCAGCGCCATCTTGGCCTCCTTATAAGACCGGCTGACCTCCTTGATCTCGCCCACGACCGTTCCGTAGGCGATGCGGACGCCGGTGATGCCCAGCTTCCTGAGGTGCGCGTCGATAGCGTTGGCCGTCTTCTCGATGTCCTTGATCCTGCCGCTGTCCGTCAGGTCCTTGACCACGACCACGTTGTTCTCATCCACGGCCGTGACAAAGTCCATAGTCGTCGAGCCCACGAACTCCTGAACAACTTCCAGGACATTTCTGTCCCGCTCCAGGCCCGTCTCGATGATCATGACCACTCTCTGCGCGTCGGACGCGATGTGCAGTTTCTTGGCGCGGCTGTAAATATCTACAAGAAGGAGGTTGTCGAGCAGCAGGTTCTTCATGAAGCTGTCCTTGTCATACCTCTCCTTGAAAGCGCTCATCAGCCCCTTGAGCTGGAAGGCCGCCATTCTGCCGATCAGCAGCGAGCTGTCCGTCTCTCCGTATACGACGATCACATACTCCAGCTGCTGCTCGTCCATTACCTTGAAGAACTGGTAAGGGCCTGCTGACTGTGAATCTGCCGGCGAGACCGCAAAGTCCGGGATCGCACCGGCTGCATCCGCAAACACAGGTGCCGTCACCGCCACTTCTCTTCCCTCTGCATCCATAATCCCAAGTTCAAGATGCGATATCTCTTTAATACCCTCGATCGTATTCTGCAATACCTGATTTGAAACCATGTCCCCCTCACGCTTTCGTATCAAAACCCGCAGTTTACCTGCTTGTCATAAAAGATTTACCGTCTATTTTATTCTAGACCATAAGCGCACAAAAATCCATAAAATAACATGAATTTTTTGTGTATTTTTAATAACAAAACAGTGAAACATACCAAATGCTTCACTGTTTCATTCCTTGATATTTGTCATAAATTACTACACCCGCAGTGCATCTGTCCAAATATAGATCAAGTCTACATATTCTGCCGCATACGGATCGCGTCTGCGCCGATCTCTATTTTGCCCAGTTTGAGCAGGTGGCCGACCGCCCTCTTGAACTCGTTCTTGCTCATCTGCATCTCCAGGCGGATAATCTCGGGGGCGACCCTGTCATTGAAGGGAAGGAAGCCGCCGTTCGCTTTCATGCGGTTCATGATGCGGTCCATGTCGCGGTCCATCTGAAGGGGCGCTTTCTCGCGGATGCTCAGATCCAGCTTTCCGTCAGGCTTGACAGCCGTGACGCGGGCCGAGATCACGTCGCCGACGCGCAGGTCCCTAACCAGCTCTCTCTTGGGGATCAGCGCCGAGTACATGCTGTCCACTGCGACGAAGGCGCCGAAATTGCGGCTGGTCTCGTAGACGATGCCCGTCACCTGGTCGCCCGACCTGTAGGGGCTCTCCTTGCTCAGATAGGGATAGACGTTCATGGTCGCGCACAGGCGCTCGCTCTTGTCCAGGTATACGGCCACGAGGACCTCCTGTCCTTCCTTCACTCTCTCGCGGGGCTGCTCATGGAAAGGCAGCAGCAGATCTTTGTCCAGTCCCCAGTCGAGGAAGGCGCCGATCCTGCCCACTTGAACGACAGTAAGATAACCGACCTGATGGAGCATCAGCCTGGGCTTTTTGCGGGTCGCGATCATTCTGTCCTCGGAGTCTTTGTAGAGAAAGACCTCCAGTTCGTCCCCTTCATTCGTCCCCTCGGGCACCTGAGAACGGGGCAAAAGGACCCGCCCCTCTTCCGGGTCCTCCCCTGTCAGATAAACGCCGAATGGCACGATCTTTTCCACTTTGAGAGTCTGCAATTCACCTAATTTCATCTTCTCTCCCTCTTTTGCGTATATAACGTGTGCTTTCTGCACCGATGTGTCTCTCTTTTTACCGGAGCGACAGCGCGGCGACCGCATAGGGTTTTCCGTCGTCTGCGTTCATCGAGATGAGCACCGTTTTCTCATCGGTCCGGTAGCGGACCGGCGTGATCCTGTCACCCAAGACCGCCTGTCGGCGGTATTCGACGCGAAGCTCTTCGATCCCCGCTCCCGCCGGCAGATACATCATTGCAAAATGCACGTACTGCGCATTGTTCATATGCTGATTGGTGTCGAGATGATGAAGCCGCACCTGAATCGGCTCAAGAGTCTCCCCGCCCTCCTTGGGCACGGCGATCTTCCTCGGGCTGTACTTCATGTCCAGCCTGTCGGACACCTCATATTTCTCTATGAGTTCCGCGGGGATCCGCATGGGATACATTTTCTCCATATCCAACAGCGACCAGACCGAGTTGGCGACCGCCAGCCTCTCCCCGTCCAGAGTCTCCATCATGAAGTTCCTTAATCCCAGGATGCCTTTGAACTCATACGGCTGCGTGCCGATCCTCACCGCCTCCCCCATCCGGGGCCTGCGCAGGAACTGGATCTGCCAGTAATTGATCACCCAGGCGATATGCCGCTCCTGCATATAATCGAGGCCAATGCCCAGATCCTCCGACTGGAAAGACGAGCAGTCCTGAAAATAGTCGATCGTCTTCTCCACCGTCAGCTTTCTGCCGCTGTCCACTTCGCTGTATCTGATTCTTCCGTCAAACGTGTACATGGTTCCTTTCTCTCGTGCGCCGCTCAGCTGACCAGCACACCGTCACTGTTGAAGTAGTAGATCACATCGTTGATATCCCAGTTTCCGGTCGCTGCCCTGCCGCCTGCAGAGGGGCTGAAGAAATACTTCCTGCCGCCGACCGTGACCCATCCGAGCGTCTTTCTGCCCTGTGAGTCAAAATAGTAATTCATGCCGTCGATCCTGGTGAGGCCGGTCTGCATCACACCGTTCTTGTCCATATAATAGTCCTCGCCGTTGACGGTTCTCCAACCGGTCACAGCGTAGCCCTCGGAGCACATGTAGTACCACTTGCCGCCGCTGTTCACCCATCCGGTCTTCATCTTGCCCGAATCGGCCAGGTAGAATTTTCTGGTGCCCAGCTTAAGCCAGCCCGTTCTCATTTCGCCGCTTTTGGCAAAATAGTACCAGGACTTTCCGACTTTCTTCCAGCCGGTCGCCATCTGGCCGTTCTTGTTCAGGTAATAGGTCTCGTTCTTGTACTCGAGCCAGCCGACAGCGAGGCTGCCGTCAGATGTGTAGTAATACCACTTGCCGTTCTTTTTCTTCCAAGTACCGGCAAGCTTCTTGGTCTGATTGTCTCCGCCGGAGCTGGAGCCGTTGGAACGGAGCTGGATCGTTGCCCTTGTGCCGTTCCCGCCCAGACGCCATGTGGCGTGATAGTGGTCACCTGTGTGCGCGTCGATGATCGGGGTGCCCGCGCTGTTTCTGCCTACGCAGATCGCGGTGTGGTCATAGACGCCGTTGCTGTTCCAGTCGTAATAGACGGGGTTGCCGCGAAGGACATTGCCGTCGTTGGCGCTCATGAAGCTGCCGTATTTCTTGAAGTTGGCGATGGCGCCGCTGCAGTTGATCCATGCATAGGAAGCCGGATACCAGCTGCCGTTCTTGGGCATGCCGCCCGCGTAGAGGCACTGGGATACGAAGTTGCAGCAGTCCACGCCGGGATACTGTCTGTAATCGGGATTTCTGGAGGTTGCCCACTTGTCTGCATAGGCGACGGCCTTGTCGGGATTGTAGTTATAGCGCCCGTCCCCGTAGGTCTTAAGGCTGGATGTCACAAGTCCGTTTTCCTGCAGCTTTTCCGTCGCGGCGTCAGCAGCAGATGCTGCGTCCGTGTTCATCTCGCCTCTGTTCATCTCTGCTGCGTCCGCAAAGAGATCTGCAGAGTCCGTTTTGTACTCTTTTTCCTGTACCTTTACGTCCTCGAGCCATGTAAAGTTACGCTCTGTGTTGACGACAGAAGCTACAGTCCAGTTTCCGTCCTGCTCTTTCTCCATGACAGCGGTGAAGTAATAGCGATACGCAGAAACGTTTTCCGTCTCCTTGTCTTCGCCCTCGGTATAACCTTCCGTCATCCACTCGTCCACGTCCAGAAGGATCTGTCCGTTCTCTTCCCTGCAGGAAGTGATCGTGTAGCCGGGGATCAGACTGGTCAGAGTCTGCGCGGAAGACATGCCGGTCATCGTATAAACCTGCTGCTTCTCCCACTCTCTGCTGAGTGCTTCGCTCAATTCCGCAGAATCCTGCGCGGAGGTGCTGTCTGCGGAGCCGCTGTTTATATTTTGATTCTCTTTGGAGTCACTAAGAAGATACGCTGCTTTGTCCTGCTCATATTCAGAGACCGCGCTCATGATCTGCTGTGCCTCATCCGCACCGAGCAGATTCTCGACTGCTGTGCCGTCGGGTCTCATCTTGCTTGCAATTTCAAGGATTTCCTGATCTGAAATAGATGTGCTCCGCGCATAGAGCTGCGCGATCGCTTCGTCATAAGAAAGGCCGGTCTCATCCGCTTCGGATCCGGATGATACTGCATTCTCTGCTGCAGAGCTCTCTCCCTTCACGGAAAGCTGATCTGCTGAAACCATTCCTGCTGATACACTTCCTGCTGCGATAGTGAGTGCTGATGCTAATGCAATGACCGTATACTTTTTCATAGTCCCCTCCGATCTCCATGATGACGGTAATCATTAACTGCAATGAACTGTAATAGATTATTTACTATAATTGTAATATCTACATTAACGATTTTAACATTTCATTAACATTTTGTCACTATTTATTTAAATTTTATTATTATTTAGTGATCCTTTACAATTTGCCTCCTTTGTATTTGTCAAAAATCACGAACAGCACAAAAAAGCTCCCATCATTTCTGATGGAAGCTCTTCCTTGACAGGGCTAGAAGGATTCGAACCTTCAAAATGACGGAGTCAGAGTCCGCTGCCTTACCGTTTGGCTATAGCCCTATGTCTTAATATATGTAAACAGCTTTCAGCCGGTTACAAAGCAGTATTATATAGGAATGTCCCCGTTTTGGCAACCCCTTGAAGCAAAAAAATCTCCCAAAAACAAATTTCAGATTATTCACGATTCCCCGTGCATGTTTACAGCACAATTGAGTCAGACCCTGACAATTATGTCATGTCTGTCCAGAAAAATTCCGGGCAGCCTGCGCCGCCCGGAATATATTCCTGTCAATTATTAACTCCGTCTGCCTCACGCATTCTTCCAGACCGCAGGGGTCAGGAGGATCAGCATCGGGTACAGCTCAAGACGGCCGGCAAGCATATCGAACATGAGGATATACTTGGTGATGGGCCGCATCATGCTGAAGTTGCAGGTAGGACCGACCTTGGAGAGGCCGGGTCCTATATTGTTGAAGGTACAGGCCACCGAAGTGAACACTGTCTCCAGGTCGAAGTTCTCGAAGATCGTGATCGTCAGGATGGAGAGGAAGAACAGGAGCATGTAGGTAGATAAATACACACTGACGCTGTGGAGCGTTCCTCTGTCCAGTGTCTTTCCGTCCATGGTCACGTTTGTGACCGCGCGCGGGTGCAGATATTTCTTGATCTCGCGGTATACGGTCTTGAACATGATCAGCACTCGGGAGACCTTCATGCCGCCGCCGGTACTGCCGGCGCAGGCGCCCACGAACATGATCAGCACGAGCAGGGCCCTGGAGTACTGCGGCCACTGGTCGAAGTCGGCCGTCGCAAATCCGGTCGTCGTGATGATCGATCCCACCTGGAAGGCCGCATGGTGAAATGCATCACGCAGCGACGGGAACATATGGCGGATGTTGATCGTGATCGTGATGATGGAGAACGCAATGATGCCGAAGTATCCCCTCAGCTCGGTCATCTTGAACACTTCTCTCGGTTTCTTTCTCAGAATGAAGAAGTATGCGTTGAAGTTGACGCCGAACATGATGATGAACACGGTAATTATGGTCTGCATCAGCGGCGTATAGCTCGCGCAGCTGTCGTTCCTGACGCCGAACCCACCGGTGCCCGCGCTTCCGAAGGCGATGCAGAGCGCATCGAAAAGCGGCATTTTTGCGATCACCAGAAGGATGATCTCCGCAACGGTGATGCCCAGATAGATGGAATACAATATTTTGGCAGTTTCCTTGATGCGGGGAACGAGCTTGCCGACCGTGGGGCCCGGGCTCTCCGCGCGCATCAGGTTCATGTTGTAGCCGCCGGTCATGGGAAGCACGGCCAGGATAAAGACGATGACGCCCATACCTCCGACCCAGTGGGTGAAGCTTCTCCAGAAAAGGCCGGTGCGGCTCAGTCCCTCGACATTGCTCAGAATACTGGATCCGGTCGTTGTAAAGCCGGAAACCGTCTCAAACAGGGCATCGGTAAAATTGGGGATGTCCTTGGTGATCACTAACGGGATCGCCCCCAGGACACTGAGTATGATCCAGCTGAGTCCGACAATGACAAGTCCCTCTCTCGCGTAATAGGCCTGGTTCTTGAGTTTGATCGAAGAAACCGCTCTGCCGATGACAAAATATACTACGGCCAATATGATATACACAATGGCCTGTTTCTCCCCGTAGCAGAGCCCGCACAGAGCCGGGAGCACCAGAAACGCGCCGATGAACTGCGTGACGATGCCGAGGATCTTTCGGATAATGTCATAATTCATGAATACGCCTCCCGTCCTTTATCGCAGTATGTCCTCAATGTCACCGAATCCAAGATGGGAGGTGACGACGACGACGCTGTCACCCACATGGATGCTTGTGTTTCCGTTGGGGATGATGATCCTGCCGCTGCGGCTGATGCATGCGACAAGGACATTGGGCTTCACTTTCAGTTCGGAGAGGGGAATTCCCACCACGGGCGAATCCTTCCGGATCAGGAATTCGAGCGCCTCGACTTTGTCATCGATGATCTTGTAGAGCGATTCGACGTTGCTTCCGATGGAGTTCTGCAGGGCGCGCACATAGCGCAGGATATTGTCCGCCGTGATGTTCTTGGGGTGCAAGAGTGTGCCAAGATCCAGTCTCTTGATGATCTCATCGAAGTCCATGCGGTCAACCTTCGTGATGACCTTGGCGTTGGATGCATTCTGCGCGAACATGGACAGGAAGAGGTTCTCCTCGTCCATACCGGTCAGGGTGACGAAAGACTCGCACTCTTTGATGCCCTCTTCCATCAGGATATTCTGGTTGGCGCCGTCCGCATTGATGATCGTCGCCTTGGGCAGATGATCACTGAGTTCTTCGCAGCGGTCCCTGTCCTTCTCGATGATCTTGACCCGGATCCCGGAATCGAGAAGCTGCTGGGCCAGATAGAAGGCGATCTTGCCGCCGCCGATGATCATGCAGTCGCGGACTCTGCGGCTCTTGAGGCCTATCCTGTTGACAAAATCCCTTGTGTTCTGCTTGGAAGCGACGATACTGATCACATCGCCCGCCGCAAGCACGAAGGAGCCGTTGGGGATCTCGACATGCTTTCCGCCTTCTCCTCTCTCCACTGTGCAGATCAGCACATCCGTGCCGGTCCTCTTGTGGATCTGGGAGAGGGGGCAGCCGTCGAGCACCGACTTTTCGGGGATCCTCACCTTGATGATCTCCACTTTGCCCTTGGCGAAGGTCTCGATCTGCACCGCCGAAGGAAAACGGAGGACTCTGGCCGCTTCCGTCGCGGCAGCGAACTCCGGATTGACCGTCAGTGAAAGTCCAAGTTCCTCTTTGATGAAATCAATCTCACCGTTATACACGGGATTGCGCACTCTGGCGATCGTATTGCAGCCGCCCGCTTTCTTGGCGATCAGGCAGCACAGAAGATTCAGTTCATCCGAATCTGTTGCGGCGACCAAAAGGTCTGCGCCGGAAATGCCGGCTTCCATCTGGACCGCACGGCTCGCACCGTTCCCGATGACGCCCATGACATCGTAATTGTTGGATATATCCGTGAGAACCCTGCTGTCCACATCGATCACGGAGATGTCATGGCCCTCCCGGGCAAGCTGCGCGGTAAGCGCTGCGCCGACTTTGCCGCAGCCTACTACAATGATTTTCATTCTTCTCTTCCCCTTTTTGGTGCTATTTTGACACTGACAGCTTCTTACTGTGTCACAACACGGAGGATATCTCCGGCTTCCACTTCCGCTGCCCTAAGTGGTTCTGTTTCCATTCTGAGATCCAGGTCGATCGTCTGTCTGGGATGGGGCGCGCTCTCCACAGGGGCGCCCTCCTCATTGTACATGGCTGCGACCACGACCGGTATGTCTCTTCCGTCCGGTTTCATGATCTCGATCCTGTCTCCGACGCAGAATTTGTTTCTCTGCATGATGCGCGCCAAGCCGCTTGGCGTGATCTCCTCGACGATTCCCAGGAAGACGGCCTCATTGACATACGTGTTGCTGTCGTAGACCATGGCCTCCTCGTCCGGCCTTCCGTAATAGAAGCCCGTCGTGAACCGCCGGTACGTGCATTTGCGGATGGCATCCTGATACTGCGGGATCCTCGACTGATACAGGTCTTCGCTCGTCAGGAAGTCGTCGATGGCCTGGCGGTATGCGCGCCCGACCGACGCCACATAGAGCGCCGTTTTCATGCGCCCCTCGATCTTGAAGCTGTCCACGCCCGCTCTGAGCAGGTCCGGGATGTGCTCGATCATGCACAGGTCTCTCGAATTGAAGACGAAGGTCCCTCTCTCATTCTCCTCCACCGGAAGATAGACACCGGGCCTGGACTCCTCCATCACCGCATATTTCCAGCGGCAGGGGTGCGTGCAGGCGCCGTGATTGGCATCTCTGCCCGTGAAATAGTTGGACAGGAGACATCTGCCCGAGTAGGAAATGCACATGGCGCCGTGGACAAAGGCCTCGATCTCCCGATCCTGCGGGATGTGCTGCCGGATCTGCGCGATCTCGACAAGGCTCAGTTCTCTCGCGCACAC
>ODAI011365347.1_pt1 | contig 14028 bp, 9 predicted proteins | sample 1539321 | NCBI WGS metagenome assembly ODAI01 (sample SAMN02144231, study PRJEB22623) | gut metagenome | biome: sheep rumen | host: Ovis aries | place: New Zealand
CAGAGCATACTATTTCTTTGCTGATGAATGCAAGGCTGTAAGCAGGCTGCTGGATAAAATAAGTATATTGATCTTTTGCAGAACCAAGTGGACAATTCCCTACGCCGAGCTTATTAATGACGCAAGATTAAGGAAAATACCAATAGCAATGCAGATAGATGATCTGGTATGCAGAGTCGATTATGTGCATTATTTGCTGGAAATGAATCTGGATCATAGGGGTTCGGATTTTATTTATGATGCATGGTTTGCAAATACAATCAGGCTGGAGTGGATAGCAAAAGAGGTGGATGGTTTTGTTGTAACTAATGATTATCTCGGCAGAAAGCTGAATGACATGTTTAAAAAGGATTACACAATAATCCGTAACAGTCTGAACCGAGAACAGGTCAGTGTGTCGGAAGAATTGCTGAAGAAGGATATAAAAGCCAATATCAAAGGATTTGTTATAGGTTATTTTTCGGGATCGCCGACACATAGACGGGATCTGGATGTTGTATTGGGGGAGATTACAGATCTGCTGGATGATTATGATGATATTACTTTTATGGTTGTCGGATATATGGATTTTCCAAGAAAAGTTCAACAATATATAGACAATAAAAGGATTGTTTTTAAGCCATTGGTGGATTTCCTTGAGCTGCAGTATATGATGAGCCTTGCGGACGTAAATATAGTTCCTCTTGAGGATACGGTCTTTACGAACTGCAAATCTGAGCTGAAATTCTTTGAAGCAGCGATTGCTGGAACGATAACAGCAGCAACACCCACATATGTATATAAAAACTGTATATCAGATAAGGTTGATGGCTTTTTATGCGAAAAAGGCCAGTGGTATCAGACAATTGCTGATATTCATGACGGAAAGTATGACATTGATGCAATGACAGAGAGAGCTAAAAATACGGCATTAAGCAGGTATTACGGACAGGAAGTATTGAACGAGATAGAGAAGGCATATGATAGAATCAAAACCTTTAGATAGAATATTATTTTTTAAAAAGTATTTCTGGGTAATTATATTTGCGGGACTGCTGACTGCATGTTTTAAGAGTGTTGTAAATCCTGCTGCTGAAAAATGCCTTCCTGTTGAGACGATAACTATACGAAGAACAGATAACATTGAGGGGAGGAATGTTACTATTCTGTATGAAGAGTATGCAGCAAATGAAGATGAGCTGTTTGTTCAGATCCGAAATAAAAACGAAATGGATAATGATGGCTGGAATTATGTGCAGGGTGTTATGTATGAGAGCTGGACTATGCTTGTAGATACACCTGACAGTGTTCCTGTTTCATTTGAAACCAATGTCTCACCGCGTAAATATTTAACATTTCTGGTTAACCGGAACGGGGGAACAGCAGAGATAAAGGCGGGAGATAAAAGTCTTGTTATTGACTGCTGCAGGGATCAGGATCAAAGCGATATTCTGAGGGTGTATCCATTTGAAAAGTCGAATGCCATTATTTGGATCAGATTGATTTTATACCTTGTGATCTATGCTTTGTTTCTGCTGATATTTGCGGGGTCAGCCTATGTGATTAAGAAGATAAGAATACCGGAAATCGTGTTAAAACCTGTTGAAAGATCGGATTTTGTTTTATGTTCGGCGATCCTTTTCGCAATTGGAACTCTGTACTATAAAATCATAGGTATTCCCAATTATCTGAAAGCAGGAGATGAGGTTGCATACTGGAATACAACATTATTTAAAGACGGCAGGTTCAGCTGGGACTATCTTGCGAGTCTGTTCAAACCGCGAGGCTACTGGTGCTATATTCCGCAAACAGTAGTCAGAGGTTTGGGGAGTATTGTGTCGTGTGATCCCATCATTATATGGATACTGCTGCTGTCGGTATGCTGGAGCTGGTTTTTGATTATTGTTTTCCCGGGTATATATGAATGCTATAGTGAAAAAAAACCAATAAAGATACATTGGATGGCAGTTATGATTGCCTTGTGCACTGTATGGAGATATATGCTTACAAGTGTCCTTATGGACGGCTTTGGAATGATTGCATTTTTCTCATTTGTTTATTTTCTTGGCCGCTTTGCGAAAGAAATAAAACTGTCTTCTGCAATCTGGGCAGGCATAATGGCATCGGTCAGCTGTTCTTTCAGAGCTGCTCATTTTGTGGGGATTGTCGGGTTTTTGGTATTTGAAATTCTGATGATGATAAGAAAAGGAATCAGATGTAAGAAATATGCGATCGGAATCCTTGGCATTGCAGCAGCATTTGTAATTATCTGTATTCCTCAGTTGATTATCAATATGCATAGAGGAAATGCAGGCCTTCTGCCATATGATGATGACAATACATATCTGAACCGTTCGCTTATGGCCTGGAGCTCGGATTATTCGATTGCACATGGGAATGTGGCATATCCTCTGCTGGCAACGGATGATCAGATGCTGACGTTGAAAAATCAGCATTATGACAATGACGCACCATTGACAAATGAGCAGGTAATGGATATATATACGGATTCGCCGATAGAAACACTGATGATAATAACCAAGAAGATACTTATCGGTTTTGACCAGAAAACCAATATTGCATTCCCGGGGGACGGCGCGGTTCGCTGGCGTGAAACGGAAGGAATGCTTTTCAGTCTGTGGAATTATTTATTACTGTTTTCAGGGGCATTTGCTCTGTTTAACGATGTACATATAAGAATAAATGAAAAACTGATGGCGGGGCTTGTCTTTGCGCTGCTTGTTGTGCCGGAAACATATATGAAGATAGAGTGGAGATATGTCATTGCCGGATACTTTATGATTTACTATTTTTTCTCATTTTATTTTGTTGACAGATTAGTGGCTGACGGAAAAGAGGCAATAAGTGTGATGCAGGAAAGAAATTATTCAGCAAAGCTTTGTGCCTTTGTTTTTATATATCTGACAATGAGCTTTATTCTGCTGGCATAGTAAAGATTACTTTGATTTTTAACCCACGGCTTCTTATCCCTCAGATATCAGATGATGAAAGGCAGGAAAGCAGTTATGGAATCTGCAAAGTACAATCAAACATATTATGAATCGCATTGCGGAAAGAATTATGAGCGAAACAATGGCTGGGAAGAAATCTTTGGACGAATTGCCGACCATATAGTCAGAGAACTGCGTCCTGCAGCAGTTCTTGATGTTGGGTGTGCAATGGGATATTTGGTGGAAGCTTTAAGGGACAGGGGTATAGAAGCGGAAGGAATTGACATATCGGAATACGCGCTGTCCTGTGTGCGGGAGGATATTAAGCCGTTTTGTCATGAATTATCAGCTACTGTTCCAATAGAAAGAAAGTATGACTTAATTACCTGTATTGAGGTGCTGGAACATCTCGAATCAAAGGATGTTTTTGATGCTATAGAGAATATGTGTCAGGCTGCAGATATGGTTATATTTTCATCGACACCGTTTGATTATACGGAATACAGCCATGTCTCTGTTCATACGCCCGATTATTGGGCTGAACAATTTGCTTATCATGGTTTTTTTCATGACATTAAATATGATTGTTCGTATCTTTCGCCTCAGGCCATGCTGTTCAGGCGTGCAGAAAAAAGTAAAATAGAGCTTTTGAGGGACTATGAGTCTGTATTGTTTCAAAAGCACCAGGAAAATCTGGCACTGCGACACCTGCTTGGCATCAGTGATGAAAATGTGGAGTTGTATAAGGCGGCATATCAAAAGCACGTTGATATGATAAATGAGGAGCTGAATCCCAAGATAAGCAGACTTGAAAAACAGATAACCGGCCTTGAAAATGAAGCAGAAGAAAATGAAAAGCTGAATAAGAAACTGGATTTTTATAGTATTGAAAATACACAGATAAAGCAAACAGTAAAGTTACTGTTAGATTGTTATATAAAAAACAGAGCGGAATATGCGCAAAACTCATGCGATGATTTTTATGAACGTATAAATGGCAGAGACTTATCAGAATACGAAAATGATTTCTGGAATCCGGTTTTTAATCCTGATGATTATGCAGACTATAATCAGGATGTCATGGAAAGCATAGGAAAAGACGGGGAAGGACTGCTCCGGCATTTTATAACATATGGAATAAAGGAAGGGAGAAGGGCGCATAAGCATTTTGATGTTGTGCAATACATTTCATACAATCCCGATGTGGTTAAGGATATAGGACTGGATATATGCGGTTATTATATTCATTACATTAATATCGGACAAAAGGAAGGGCGCAGAGCCTATTGATATGATTTCCGAAATGAATAGTGAAAAGAATATAGATTACAGATTTAAAATACTATATGCGGTTGCAGCAGCCATGGTTGTCTGCGGACATATTCCCGGCGGGGTAATATCTATTATCAGTGACTGGTTTCCGTATTTTGGCTTTAGTCTGGCATTATTTGTTTTTGGTTCGGGATATTTCTATAAAAGCTCAAATGAGGAAACGACAGTCAGATACATTCTTGAGAAAGCATATAAGCTGTTAGTTCCGATGTATGTTTATACACTGATATATGGGTTAATAGTGCAGGTATCACGCCTTGCCGGATTTGGTATGGGCGGTGATTTTAATCTGTATAACAATCTGATAGCACCTGTTACAGACGGGCATCAATACATATATAACATGGGAGGCTGGTTTGTTGTTCCGCTGTTTATGGTAGAGACATACAATGTACTTGTCAGAAAGATATCAAAGCCGCTTTGCGGAAACATTTCGGAATGGTTTTATTTTTTTATAAGTGTGGCTTTGGGAATTGTCGGTAATTACCTTGCCAGTATAGGGTTTCATACAGGGTGGTGGCTCGTGCTGGTAAGGATGCTTTATTTTGTCCCGTTTTATTCATTAGGCATTCTGTATAGAAGTATATTGGAAAAATATGATCGTAAAATACCGAATTTTTGGTATTTTTCTGTTGTTTTTGCGCTTAAGCTTGCGGTGGTTTGCTACTGCGGTAAAATGCCGCTTTACACTCCTTCACGCTGTAATGATTTTACGGAAGGAGCTGCTATGCCGATAATAGTCGGAGTTCTCGGGATTGCGTTATGGATGAGGATAGTGACGATTCTGGAACCGGTTATAGGAAAAAGCAGGCGGATAAATGCAGTTGCAGACAGTACGTATTCCATAATGATGAATCAGTTCATCGGCTTCATGCTGATAAAAGCAATTTATGCACAGATCAGCAGGATCTACGTGGGATTCTCTGATTTTGACTGGACGAGCTACAAGACGGATATATTCTGGTATTACACTCCTAAAGGAATAAGCTATACCGCAATAATCTATGTTGCTGTCGGTCTGGCATTCCCGGTTTTTATTCAAAAGACAATAGATAAGCTGAAAAATCGCTGCAGGTTATTCACAATCAAGTCCAATTCTTTATGAAAGAGAAAGATTTGTCATATATGAATAAAACAGCAGACAAAAAGAATGCGGATATGGTATCGGTTATCATTCCTGTTTATAACGGCGTTGATTATGTCAGCGGTATTTTCGATGATCTGAAATCGCAAAGTTATAAGATGATGGAGGTTATCTTTATAGACGATGGCTCCGTTGATAACTCGGCGGAAATTATCGGGAATGCAATACTTGAAACAGGGAATAATGTTAACCGGGATAAGGGGGATACATCTTATATAAAGTACAGATATATACATCAGGCCAATGCTGGACAGGGTAATGCACGCAACCACGGAATCGAGGTTGCGACAGGCAAGTATATTATTTTTCTGGATCATGACGATCATATAAAAGATGATTATATTGAGAGACTTGTAGAAGCGGCGGAGGAAACATCAAGCGATATTGTAATTTCCGGCTATGAACGTGTTTCCTTATCCGGTGAGATACTTGAACGGATTGAGCTTATCAATAGTGAGTGGTGTCGGTTTATGCTTGCCGCACCCTGGGGTAAGATATTCAGAAGGGATTTTATTACTGAAAATAATATTCGTTTCATATCAGCTATGCTGGGGGAGGATATATATTTCAATGTGCTGTGTTTTTCGCACACTGACAGAGTATCTTATACAGCTTATGTAGGTTATCAATGGGTACAGAATGAGTCTTCCCTGTCAAATACTGTTCACAGATATGTCGGCGCGGAGACTGATATTGTTAAGCTGTTTGAAACTATGAGACAAATGGATGGAGCTGATATCTGGATGAAAGAGCCGGATTATGAATACCTGTTATTGAAGACGGGATTATATCATCTGCTGTATGTTGCCAGGAATACTCCGGTCAGAAAGCTTATAAGCTACCGCAACAGCATTTTCGCCTGGCTTAAGAGGTATTTTCCGGGTATTGAAAGGAATAAGCTTATCGGATGGAATAAACCGGTGGGAGAAAGGGAGTCTGTGAGGCATATAGTTTTTTTCTATATGATGCTCAGGAGGTTACATCTGGACGGATTTTTTTTGAGGCTGTTTCATTTCCTGCCTTTTATCACATAATGAGGTGGTGCTGATTTGCGTATAAATGTGCTGTTGTGCACCTATAACGGTGAGAAATACTTAAGAGAACAGCTGGACAGTATTGTTGAACAGACATATGATGATTTTCTTCTATATATAAGGGATGACGGATCGGCAGATGGTACAGCAGGAATTATAGAGGAATACTGTAACAGATATTCTGACAAAGTAATAGAGTTAAAATCGCATAGTCACATCGGATACCCTGACTGTTTTTGGGATATCCTTGAAAGATGTGATACTGCTGATCTGTATGCATTTGCTGATCAGGATGATGTGTGGGATCACAGGAAGCTGGAAAGAGCTGCAGAGGTGTTTTCGGGATTAAACCAGGATTACAGTGATAGTATACCGCCGATGCTGTATATACACGATTATTATAATTGCAATGCCTCTCTTAAGCGTACGAGCATTCACAGACTGAAGGATATAGGTAAACTGACAGATATGAGTATTTTGTTTTATACCTTTGCGTCAGGCTTTGCAATGATCATTAATGATTCTATGAGAAAATGGCTTGAAGGAATGAAGATTATGGGAAAAGCCATGTATCATGATGAATTGTGTATATGGACTGCGTATTTTCACGGGAGGATTCTGTATGATGATGCAGTACTTGCATCGTACAGAAGGCATGAAGCTGCCGTCACCAGGTACGGAAACCGGCTGCCTTTACTTGTTTCAAATTGGTTGATGAAGGAAATTATGGGTCCGGAATTCGGTTATAAATGTAGTCGTATCCGGACTTTTTTACTACTTGAGGAAGGAACTGAGTGTAAAGAGGATACAGGGAAAGTGCCGGATGAATGGAGGCTTTTGTCCGGGAATGGCAGGGGTGCTGTGAGCTATTTTATGAGAATTATGTATCCGCACAGGCTTCGTCCATCATTGGGTGGAGAACTGGCACTGAGGTTATTGTTTATCTTAAACAGAAAGTGATCCTTTTACAAAGGGCCTGGCAAAAAGGGGCTGCGGACCGCGTAAAATCAATGTATTATTAAGATATACCTACGGCGCTGCATGTGCCGCGGGCTGACAAAGGATTTTTGTCAGCCTCTTTGATATCAGGAGGTTTGGAACTATGATGATGCTGCTGATCCTGGGTGTTGTGCCGGCACTGCTGCTGATGGGATATGTTTACAGGCTGGACAGAATCGAGCCGGAGCCCTGGGGGCTTCTTTTAAGACTCTTTATCTACGGGGGACTGACTACCTTTGCCGCCGGAATCCTTGAGGAGATCGGTGTTTTCGCACTGAGCCTTTTTCTCGACAATCCGTATTCGCAGGCCTTCCTTGTGCTGGAGAACTTCCTGGTCGTGGGCCTTGCGGAGGAGGGGGTAAAGCACTATGCCCTCCGGAAGACAACCTGGTATCACAGCGCATTCAATTACCGCTTTGACGGAATCGTGTATTCGGTAGCTGTCGCCCTCGGCTTTGCCGCTTTTGAGAATGTCATGTACATCCTGAACTTCGGCCTTGGCGTTGCGCCGGTCCGCGCCGTGACGGCGATCCCCATGCATGCGATCTGCGGTATTTACATGGGACACCTTTACGGGCAGGCAAAATATCACGAGGCCATGCGCGACTGGGGCGCCATGACAGCCTACCAGTGGGCGTCGGTTATTATCCCGCTTCTGCTGCACGGCTTTTATGATTTTGCGGCGAGTTCTGACAGCCCGCTTCTTTCCGGACTGTTCTTACTGTATGTCGTTGTGATCGACATCGTTTCCTTTATTCTGCTCAAACATTATTCAAAAACAGACACAAACGTCTGAAAAAAAACATCATTGGGGGTTACATGAGAATCGAACAGATCAAAATCAATGGTATTGCGGAGCCGGTCGGCTTTTCCATGGACGGGGTTACAGTCACATGGAAGGTCAGGGAGAGCGTGTCCGAAAAGCCTGCGGGGATCCTCGTCGAGGTCAGCGGGGACTGCAGCTTTGAGAGCATTCTATGCAGGGCCCAAAAGACCGGGGAAGAGGAATTCGGCGTTTTCCTTCCTGGAGGAGCAGAGTTCTCCTTTGCGCTGAGCCCGAGGACAAGATACTATGTCCGGATCCGCGTGGAGGGCGATAAGGGCGACAGCGCACAGGCGGTCACCTTCTTCGAGACCGGAAAGATGGACGAGCCGTGGCGCGCATTCTGGATTGCGGCCGCAAAGGAGGACACCTTCCATCCGGAGTTTGCAAAAACCTTTACGGTAAAAAAGGGCGTGCAGTCCGCAAGGCTCTATATCAGCGGCGCCGGCCTTTTTGAGGCATATCTGAATGACGAGAAGATCGGAAAGGAATTCCTTACTCCTTATCTGAATCATTATGAAAAGGGACTCCAGGCTATCACCTTCCCGGTGGAGGGGCTTAAGGAGGATGCGGAAAACTCCCTCACCATAGACTGCGGCAAGGGCTGGTACATGAGTACCTTCGGACTAAAGCTCGAGGATAAGAACTTCGGCGACAGGATGGCGGCGATCGCGGAACTCCATATCCGGTATGAGGACGGTACGGAGGATATTATCGGAACCGATCAATCCTGGAAGGTGAGAGGAAGCCTTACGGAGGATTCGGGCATCTACGACGGAGAAATCATCAACCGCCTTCTCTATGAGAACAGGGACAATCCCTGGAAGAGCGTGTGTGTCCTTGAACATCCCGAAGAAGATGAGGGGACAAAAAATCTTGCGTTTCCGCTTCGCGACAGACTTTCTCTCCCTGTTGTTGTTAAGGAGATCCTTCCTGTCAGGGAGGTGATTCACACCCCCGCGGGCGAGACGGTTCTCGATTTCGGCCAGAACTTTGCGGGTTTCCCCGAATTTACAGCGCAGCTCCCCAAAGGAACACATGTAAAGCTCGAGTTCGGCGAGATTCTCCAGCAGGGGAATTTCTATCACAAGAACTACAGAGACGCAAAATCAGAGCTTCACTATATCTCCGACGGGACACTGCAGACAGTGCGCCCCAGATTTACCTTCTTTGGCTTCCGCTATGTGAAGGTCAGCGGATGGCCGGAGGATCAGGACTATTCCTGCTTTACAGGGTGCGTCCTGTATTCGGATCTGACGAGGACCGGATATATCGAGACCGGTAATGAGAAAATCAATCGTCTCTATCAGAATACCGTCTGGAGCATGAAGTCCAATTTCATTGACATCCCGACGGACTGCCCTCAGAGAAGCGAAAGACTCGGCTGGACCGGCGACGCGCAGATCTTTGCGCCGACGGCGACCTATCACATGGACACGCTGGCCTTTTTCCACAAGTTTTTCCATAATCTTAGGGACGAACAGGAATATACGGACGGCGCGGTTCCCAACACCTTCCCGAATTTCGGGCATGATCCGTCTGCGACGGCGATCTGGGGAGACATCGCGAGCTTTGTTCCCTGGAAGCTGTACGGCTATTACGGAAATACCGGGGAGCTTGCCAGGGCATATCCCATGATGAAGGACTGGTGCGACTGGGTTGACAGACTGGTTGCGGCAAACGGCGGCAGGCCGGATCCGGAGGATGAGAGAGGGTATCTCTGGGATTTCGGATTCCAGTTCGGAGACTGGGTTGCCCTCGACGGAGCAACGCCCATGAGCTATAAGGGCGGAACGGACGACGGGTATCTCGCGTCCATGTATTTCCTGCGCACGGCGCAGATTATCTCCGAAGCGGCAGGCGTACTCGGCCTTTCCGAAGATAAGGAAAAATACGGCGCTCTTTCCGAAAAGATCCGGGAAAGCATCCTGAAGGAATACTTTACGCCGACAGGGCGTCTTGCCATTGACTCCCAGACGGGAATCCTGACGGCGCTGCAGTTTAACGTCTGCCCGGACAAGGGAAAGCTGATTTCGCAGCTCATGCAGAGATTCGGCAAGGATATGTTTCGCATAAAGTGCGGCTTTGCAGGCGCTCCGCAGATGTGCACGATCTTTGCAAGGGAAGGCCTTACGGATCTCGCCTATGACTTCCTGTTTAATGAGGACTTCCCCGGCTGGCTGTATGAGGTGAATCTCGGGGCAACGACCATCTGGGAGAGATGGAACTCTGTCCAGGAGGACGGAACGATTGCCGATAATGAAATGAATTCACTGAACCATTACTCCTACGGCTCGGTTTCCGAATTCCTGTACTCGTATGCGCTCGGCATCCGCTCCGCGGCGCCCGGCTTTACAAAGGCAGTGATAGGGCCCAATCCCGATGTGCGTCTCGGGAAGCTCAGCGGCAGCTATGACTCGGTCAGCGGCCGTTATCAGTGCTCATGGGAGATCGCAGAAAGCGGAGAGCTTTGCATCCGGGTTTCCATTCCCTTCGGGTGCGAAGCGGACGTCATCCTTCCCGCGGATCCGGAAAACAGAAGGCCCCACCTTCCCGCAGGCGAATATGAGTGGACCTATATGCCGACGGTCAGCTACAGAAAGCCGTACGGCTGGAACACAAAGCTCTCCCGCATCGCAAAAGATCCGGCGGCAATGGCGGTCCTTGCAAAATACGTCCCTGCGGTCGCGGGCATGGCTTCGGACCCGGAGAGAGCGGCAATGACGCTGACCGACATGAAGTTTATGGGCTTCCTTCCGATTGATCCGGCTGCGCTTGCAAAGGCGGCAGAGGAGCTGGAACAGGTCACAGTTTAAACAGCTAAAGGCGGAAATAACGGCACAGGAAAAGCCTGTGCCGTGCAAAAAAATATCACAATTATTACAGCATCAAGGAGGGAAATATGCATCTGGCGGTAGTATCACTCGGAGCCTTCGGGCACATCAACCCGACACTTTCTTTTGTCACGGAGCTCGTCAAAAGAGGCGTTCGCGTCACCTACTTCACAACGGAGAACTTCCGGTCCATCATCGAATCCACGGGGGCAAAGTTCGTCCCGGTGAAGTCCTGGATGGCAGATAACGATAAACACAATGAAGACAAAAAGGATGACGACAAGGGCGGCCAGGAGGAGAACGTGGCAGCGGTTGTTCCCTTCCTGTTCCTGAACGAAGCCGGCGCCTATATCGACGACGTCCTGGCAGTCCTCAAGGAGGACAGGCCGGATGCGATCCTGCACGACTTTGCGGGCATTGCCGGAACCATCGCGGCAGACGTCCTTAAGGTCCCGAACATCATGCTGTACACCAGCTATCCGTCCAACGACTCTTATTCCGTAGCGGAGTCCTTCTCGGGAGTTCCGGCGGATCACCCGCTCCGGATCGCAGCGGACGGCATCGCGGAGGGATATGTACAGAAATACGGCTGCAGAAAGATGACCGTTAAGGAAATCTTCGACGGACACGGAGATTTCAACATTGTCATGATGCAGAAGCGCTTCGTCCCGAACGGGGACAGCTTTGACGACACCTTCGTATTTACCGGCGTCCAGATCGGAAAGAGGACGGCATTCGGCAGCTGGAAGGCTCCGGACAACGGAAAGCCGCTTATCTATTCCTCTCTCGGAACTGCGTTCAACAACTGGCCGGAGTATTATCCGATCCTGTTCGACGCGGTAAGAGACCTTGACGTCAACGTATTTGCCGCGCTCGGCGCAATCGACCCCGCATCCCTTAAGGACATTCCCGCGAATGTCGAGGTGGGCCAGATGGTTCCGCAGCTTGACATCCTTTCCCAGGCATCCGTATTTATCACCCACGCAGGCATGGGCGGAACGGGAGAATCCATCTATTATGCGGTTCCGATGATTGCAATCCCGCAGATGGACGAGCAGGCGATCACCGCGGGCCTTATCCAGGAGAAGGGCCTCGGCTTTGCCTTTATCGACAAGAACGCCATCACATCGGAAAAGCTGAAGGCAGCTATTGTCGAGCTTCTCGAGAATCCTTCCTACAAGAAGACGGCCGAGGAGTTCAGTGAGGACATGAAGTCCCTCGGAGGCGCGAAGGCGACAGCGGACGCCATTATGGCATTCATTGAAAAATAACTGCTGCGGCACTGATCTTGTTACCATAGTACATATGAGGGAAACAGCATGAAACAGGAAAACAGTGTGAAAAATGTAGATTCCGTGTATCCGGTCACAATCCGGAATACACGGAACCCGGTTCTGCCGCTTTCGGTGCATATTCCCGACAGTGAAGCACATTTAATGCCGGACGGGAGGCTCTGCATTTACGGCAGCTTTGACAACGGCGATATCCTGTACTGCAGCGATGAGTATCATGTCGTGACGACTCCTGATATGAAGGAGTGGACGGTGCATGAGAAGAGCCTTGACGGGAATGATATCGAATGGTGCTATAATCCCGCATATCCGCACTATCCCGGGATCGACTGGGAGCATCCGACGCCCTTTATCCGAAAGATGCTGGAAGAGCACACCGACGATAAAGAGGCCTTTGAAACGAACGTGGATGAGGCAAAGCCGAAGCTTCTGTTTGCCCCTGACTGCATTTTCAAAAACGGAAAATATTACCTGTATTTCTGCATGGCCGATGATACCGAGGGAGTTGCGGTATCCGACCGCCCGGAGGGACCGTTTACAGACTGGAAACAGCTCCCTGTGGGCGGAATCGACCCCGCCATTTTCATCGACCGTGACGGCTCGGCATATTATTACTGGGGCCAGCTCTTCTCCCACGGCGTAAAGCTGAACGAGGACATGGCTTCATTCGACAGCGCAGATATCCGTGACAACCTTGTGACCGAGGAGGAGCACTTCTTCCATGAGGGGTCTTCGATGCGCAGGATCGGCGATACCTATTATTATGTGTACGCCAGCATTGCCTATGGAAGGCCCACGTCACTGGCCTATGCCACATCAGACTCCCCGCTGGGGCCGTTTACCTACAGGGGCGTCATCATCAACAATGAAGAATGCGATCCCCGGAGCTGGAATAACCACGGCTCCATCGAGTGCGTTAACGGGCAGTGGTATGTCTTCTACCACCGCTGCAGCCGGGGAACGAAGCTGTTCAGGAGACTGTGCGTTGAGAAAATAACAGTCCTCCCGGATGGAACGATCCCGGAGGTGAAGATGACCTCGCAGGGAAGCGGCGATCCGTTTGCGCCCGGAGAATGCATAAAGGCATATGAGGCCTGCACTGTAAGGGGAGGGTGCTATATCGGACTTGCAAAAGAGGGTGAGCCGTGGCCGGAAAAGCTGACGAACCTGAAGGCAGGGAATGAGGCTGTCTTCCGTTACATCCAAAGAGATCCCGCGTATTCGAAGATACAGATTACGGCCGGGGGATGCGGAAGAGTTTCGGTCCTGATGGACGGAAAGAAGGTCGGAACCGTTCAGATCTCCGCAGGCGATGAAATCCGCGCCTGCTGCGGCGAGCTGAACCCGGAGGCTGTAGCTGCCGCGCGTGATGAATCCAAAGCTGCAGGCGCCGAAGGAATCGAGCTGACACTTTGCATCGAGGAGAGCGAAGACCTCGAAATCTTTGATATCACAATGGCCTGAGTTTTCAGACGATTTGCGGAAAAGATTGTCACCTAAAAACGTAAAAAGATTTGACAACACCGGACGGTTATAGTATATTCCGGTCTTTAACACTTTCAAGAAATGAATAAGTGCTGAGAAGCTGTGTTTATGCGGCTTCTCAGCACTTTTGCCATGTCGTTGAAGTATAGTAATTA
>ODAI012928313.1_pt1 | contig 14028 bp, 14 predicted proteins | sample 1539321 | NCBI WGS metagenome assembly ODAI01 (sample SAMN02144231, study PRJEB22623) | gut metagenome | biome: sheep rumen | host: Ovis aries | place: New Zealand
TATTCACGTTCTGCCTGCATGTGCTGTACAATGTACAGGAAAAGGAACCTTTAACAGAAGTGAAACAAAGCGGCAAAGAACCCGCAGGGAGGCAGAAATGCTTGTAAATTTAAATGAGATCCTGGCCATGGCAGAAAAAAGAAAATGTGCCGTAGGGGCCTTCAATACGCCCAACCTGGAGTGTATAAACGCGGTCCTGGACGCGGCGGAAAAGCTTGGCGAGCCCGTCATCCTGTCCCACGCCCAGCTCCACGAAGAAATATCGCCCCTTAAGGTCATAGGGCCGGTGATGGTCCTTCTGGCGGAGAAATCTTCCGTTCCGGTCTGCGTCCATCTGGACCACTGCGAGACCCTCTCCTACATGGAAAGGGCTCTGGATCTGGGCTTTACCGGGGTCATGTATGACGGCAGCACCCTGCCCTATGAGGAAAACGCGGAAAATACCAGGAAGGCGGCGGAAATGATCCGGGGCTATTCCTGCGGCCTGGAGGCGGAGATCGGCGCCATGGCATCCAGAGAAGGGGGAAGCGGCCCCGCCGCCGGCCCTGTCTATACGGATCCGGATCAGGCGGCGGCCTTCTGCCGGGAGACGGGCATAGACGCCCTGGCCCCCAGCTTCGGCACGGCCCACGGGATCTATAAGGCAAAGCCTGTGCTGGATTTTGAAAGGGTCAGGGAGATCTCCCGAAAAACGGGCCTTCCCCTGGTCATGCACGGGGGAAGCGGGGTAAGCCCCGAGGATTACAGGAAAGGGATCGCCTGCGGCCTTCGGAAGATCAACTATTACAGCTACATGGCAAAAGCCGGTACATCCGCTGTAAGGGACATGCTGGAAAAGGAAGACGTTACCTTTTTCCACGACCTGGCCTTCAGTGCTCAGAAAGCCATGGAAGCGGACGCGGAAAGAGCGATCCGGATTTTCCGGATGAAAGAAGAAAAGTAAGATCCGGGGATAAAAAGAGCCGGACTCCCTTTCAGGATCCGGCCTTATTGATGCTCATGAGATTGTAGTAAAGAATGCCGCAGATGACGATGGCAGCCCCGAAGAGGGACAGCCTTCCCAGCATCTCCTTATAGAAGACGGCCACCAGGATGGGGTTCAGGATGGGCTCTATGGCGTTGATGATGGACGCCGTGACCGGATCCGTATATTTGGTTCCGGTGGTAAAGAAGATGTAGGCCAGGCCCACCTGGACGGCGCCCAGGACAAATACGGCCGCAAGGACAGGAAGGGAAAAGTCGCTCTCCCCAATGACCATGGGAGAGAGGAAGACCCCGCAGGCGAGCTGGCCGAAAAAGACGGAGGAGAGGGCGTCGCCCTTTTCAAAGCTGTTCAGCATGAAGACCCCGGCGTAAAAGATGCCGGATAAAAGGGCCAGGAAATCGCCCAGCCACCTGCCGGTGGAGAGGCCTTCGAAGAAAAAGCAGAGGATGCCGGTCAGGACGAAAAGGATGGAGAGAAGGGCCCTGCGGTCCGGTCTTTTTCCGAAGAAAAGGAACATGAGGATCACGATCCAGACCGGCGCCGTATACTGGAGAATGATGGTATTGCCGGCAGTGGTCAGCTTGTTGGCCATGGCAAAGAGGGTGGTGACCCCAGCCATGGAGACAGCCCCCATAAGGACCGTCAGGTTGAATTTCAGTCTGTGTCCCAGGATCCGGATATAGAGCCCAATCACCAGGCAGGCGATCAGGTTCCTGACCCCGTTGATGGCCAGGGGATTCCAGGGGATCAGCTTTATTAGAAGCCCTCCTGTGGAAAAACAGAGGGAAGCGGCCAGCATGGCGGCTGTGCCCAGAAAACGGGTATTCACGGCAGGGGCGCCGCTGTCTGAAGAGATCTGTTTCATAATGGTCTGCTGCGTCTTGAAAAAATGGTCTTCCGGAAGCGGAAGATGTATGGGAGCTGCAAGCTTTAGTATACAGAAAAAGAACATCTCCGCAACAGGCTTTTTGCGGGGAAGAGTTCCCGCTCTGGGGTAAAAATTCATTTGGGAGGAATTTAAGACCATGTTTAAATTTGCATACCGGCATCCGGTGATCTTTGAAATCATACTGATCATCGCGGCTTTTGTCCTTGCCCTGATCTTCATGGTGCCTCTGCAGGTCCTTACCTATGCGCCGCCGGAGATCTCTTCGAGCTTTGGACGGCTGGCTGCGGCCCTGGTCCTGTTCCTTGTCTTTATCAGGGCTTTCAGGCCGGAGAAACTTTTTTCGGGCCTTGTCATCATGCTGCCGGCCCTGGGCTTTGCCCTGTGGAACGTTATCAACTGCTTTTTAACGGGCGGAGGAAATATGACGGCGCCGGATCTGGGGATCCTGATCACTGCAGCCGCGCCCGCTGTCTTTGAGGAGATCATCTTTCGGGAGATCTTTATCCACGACCTGGAAAAGGCGGGGCAGGGCCCTTTGCCTGCCCTGGTCCTTTCCGCTGCGGTCTTTGCCCTGGTGCACCTTACCAACGCGGTGGGAGGAGCGCCCCTGCAGACCCTGATCCAGACGGGCTATGCCTTCGTGGTAGGCCTGGTCCTGGGGGCCGTCTATATCGTAAGCGGGGACCTCTTTGCCGTGATCCTGGCCCATCTGGCCGTGGACCTGACCAGCCATATCTTCCCGGGGGGAAATACCACGCCCATTCCCGTGATCGCCGTCTTTCTGGTCCTTCTGGTCATGGAAGCGGCCTATGCCTTCTGGCTGATCCGGAAAAAGAAAGCCCGGAAGTAAAAGATAAAGACAGGAAGAAAAGCAAGTAAGGCACCTTTCGCGAAGCCGTACGGAAGGCGCCTTTTCTCATCTGTTTCTCATTTTTTTCGATTATAATATCTATAAGGAAGCATCCGGTTTTTGGGCAGGAAGGAGGAAGGGAAAATGAGAATTCTGGTGGCGGAAGACGAAAAAGACCTGAACATGCTGATCTGCAAGAAACTGCGGTCCCAGGGCTACTCCGTGGACAGCTGCCTGGACGGGCAGGAAGCCCTGGATGCCCTCTCGGCGGCGGACTACGACGGGATCGTGCTGGATATCATGATGCCCGGGGCGGACGGTTATGCGGTCCTTTCCGCCCTCAGATCCGGGGGAGATATGACTCCTGTTCTTTTCCTGACGGCCAGGGACTCCGTTTCGGACAGGGTAAAGGGACTGGACAGCGGAGCCAACGACTATCTGGTAAAGCCCTTTTCCTTCGAGGAGCTCATGGCCAGGGTCCGCAGCATGACAAGGCCCCGCTTTGCCATGGCGGACAACGTTTTAAAGGTGGGGGACCTTACTCTGGATACGGCATCCCACAGGGTGACCAGAGGGGGAGAGGAGATCTCCCTTACCTCCAGGGAATATAAGCTTCTGGAATATTTGATGCTCAACCGTGGGATCGTACTTTCCAGGGAGAAGATCGAGAACCATATCTGGGACTTCGACTACGAGGGCGGGACCAACGTGGTAGACGTATATATCCGGTATCTCAGAAAGAAGCTGGATAGGGATCCCGGAAAGAAACTGATCCATACCGTGCGGGGCAGCGGCTATGTCCTGCGGGAAGGCTGAGCCGGGGAGAGGCTCCGGAAAGGGGGAGGCATGCTAAAAAATCTTTCTCTTCGCACAAAGATCACCCTGTGGATCGGGACCCTTCTGGGGGTCCTGGTCCTTTTTACCTATATGGCATTTTTCATGGTCGCCAGGGGGGTCATGATGAAGAGCCTTCAAAATGATCTGGTCAGGACAGTGGCCCAGAACTATGACGAGATCGGATACCTTCCGTCGGGAACGGAAGGGGGACAAAGCTCCGACACCCTCCTTCATATCCCCTATAAAGGAGGGGCTCTGGAGGTGGAGGACGACTTTTTAAAGTCCGCAGGAGGCATCACCACGGCCCTGTGCAGGGAGGACGGGACCCTTCTGTACGGGGAAAACCCCATAGCCCGGGGCATGACAGAGGAAGAAAGAAGGACTTTCCTGGACGGGCAGGTAAGAGAAAAGAAACTGGGTTCCATCACCTGGTACATCTATGACAGGGCCCTTTCGGGAGAAAACCTGGAGGGGCTCTTCCTCAGGGGCATGGTGCCTTCCGTACAGGGAGAAAGGGAACTGGACGCCATCATCCGTTATCTTCTGATCATTCTTCCCCTTCTTCTACTGGTGGGCCTGCCTGTGGGATACCTGATCGCGGACCGGTCCCTTCTGCCCGTGCGCCGGATCATAGGGACGGCGGAGAGGATCAGCAGAGGCGATGACCTGGGGCAGAGGATCGGCCTTTCCGAAGGAGGAGACGAGCTCCACCGCATGGCAGGCGCCTATGACGCCATGTTCGAACGCCTGGAAGAGTCCTTCGAGGCGGAAAAGAAATTTACCTCCGATGCCTCCCACGAGCTTCGGACGCCCCTTGCCGTGATCATGGCCCAGTGCCAGCTGGCCCTGGAGGAAGATCTTTCCGCGCAGGAGTATAAAGAGGCCCTTGTCCTCATCCGCCGCCAGGGCAGCCGTATGTCTGCCCTGATCGAAGATATGCTGAGCCTCTCCCGCATGGAAAGAAAGACTGACCGCTATCCCATGGAGGAGGTGGACCTGAGCGGCACACTGGAAGAGCTGTGCCGGGATATGGACCTTGTCATGGAAAAGGACATTTCTCTGACGGCGCAGATCGGCCGGGGAATCAGAGTGCGGGGAAACGAAGAGCTGCTCCTTCGCATGGCCTCCAACCTGATTTCCAATGCCTGCCGCTACGGAAGAGAGAAGGGGCACATATGGGTCCGGCTTTACCGGAAGGAGGAGGGGATCTTTCTGGAAGTGGAGGACGACGGCCCGGGCATTCCTCCGGCGGAGCAGAAAAAGGTATTTGACCGCTTTTACCGGGGAGACGCGGCCAGATCCGGCCCGGGAAGCGGTCTTGGCCTTTCCATGGTCCGCCAGATCGCTCTGACCCACGGGGGAAATGTATCCCTGGAGAGCCGTACGGGAAAAGGGTCTCTTTTCAGGGTATTTCTTCCCGGCGGAAAATGATCCCGGTATGCCCGGTTTCCGCCTGCTTTTTCAGATACGGAGCATAAGTCCGTCAGAGGCGTTTTTCTCAGAACGCCCCGGCGGGCTTTTTTACGTGCCGCCCGTGTCCGCCTGCCCCCTGACGAAAAGGCCGGAGAATTATTATGCCACTTTTTGTGTGCATACAAAAAATATAGAAGTCATATGCAATATATACTTTACATCATAAGGAAACAGGGAGGTAATACGCATGCGCAACCTTAAGATGAAATTCCGGCGGATCGAACTGGAAATGTCGCAGACAGATCTGGCAAAAAAGGCCGGCGTCACCAGACAGACCATTGGTCTGATCGAAGCCGGGGAGTTCAATCCGTCCATAAAGCTGTGTATCGATATCTGCAGAGCACTTGGCGTCACACTGAACGATTTATTCTGGGAGGAACCCGAAAATGATCTTCTGAAAATTGAACATGTCGGCTGCTGGCTGGCCTTCTGGGGCCTTCTGGCATCCATCTTTGTACAGCTTTACTTTATGGACAATTCCTTTGACCAGGTGGCCGGGGAATGGATCCTTTTCATGGTCCTGGCCCTGTACCTGACCATTGCCTGCATGAGAAAAGGCATCTGGTCGAGAAATTACAGACCGGAGCCCGGGGTCAGCCTTTTTTTTTCCGCTGCGGGAGCAGCTGCCGTCGCGGCATTTTCATTCCTGACCATCTACAGACGGTCCGGAGGGTCAGTGAAGGTCTCTTCGTCTGCGGCCCTGATGGGCTTTATCTTCACCTTTATCCTGATCTTTGCGACCCTGTCCGTCTCTGCCGCAGCCTACAGGAAAAGGCAGGAGCAGCTGGACCGGGAGCCTTCGGATCCGGAAGAGGATCTCTGAGACGGCTTTAAAAAAATCAGAACTCTCATTTTTCTTTAATCTCCGCCCTGCATGATAAAGACAGAACAGAAACAGGAAGAAAAAGAAGAGAGAGAGGTAAACGCTATGAAGAAACTGTATCTTGGAATCGGAATGGTCCTGGGCGCAGCCCTGATCGGACTGACAGGCTATGCGGCAACGGGGCGCTCCGGCTTGAGCGCAAAGGTGATCGGAGAGGAAAAAGCGGAGGAGATCGCTCTGGATGACGCCGGCGTAAGCCGGGAAGAGGCCCTGATGCAGGGCACCCTTCTGGAATATGACGACGGTCAGTATGTCTACGACGTGGAATTTTCTTCCGGCACCGTCTCCTATGACTACGACATTCTGGCATCCGACGGGAAGATCGTATCCTCTTCCCGGGATGAAATACAGGCCCCGGTGCCTGCAGAAGACCGGACGGAAGAGGACAGGGCAAAGGAGGAAGCTCTGGAAAAGGCCCTGCAGGAAAATAAGGAAGCCGCGGAAGAGGCTGCCCTGGAAGAAGCCGAAGCGGCCCGGGAAAGGGCAGAGGCAGGGGGCTTTCTTACAGTGGATGAGGCAAAGGCCATCGCCCTTTCGGATGCGGGATACGATGAAACCGGCGTCATCATGGAAAAGGCCAGATTCGAAAAGGCGGACGGGGACGATCCGGCCCAGTATGAGATCGAATTTACGGCGGGCGGCATGGAGTACGAATACTCTATAGACGCTCTGACGGGAAAGATCCTGGAAAGAGAGTCCGATCAAGAGGATGACTGACCGGAAGAGAGCGCTCCTCTGAGAGCAGCCCGAATAATGAAAAAACTGAATGCAGGACCGGCATGGCCGGTCCTGTTTTTTATGGCCTAAAGAACCTTCCCTGTGGTAAGATGCATGGGAGACGTTTTTTAGCCGGAGAAAAGACGGCAGCAGGAAAGCTGTCAGTTTATCATGAGAGAGGAAGCCTTATGTATATCAGAAAATCGCAGGAAAAAGACCTTGCCCGTATGGAGGAGATCTACGCTCTGGCCAGGGACTTTATGAGAAAGAGCGGCAATCCCCGCCAGTGGGGAAACAATTCCTGGCCGCCCTCAGACCTGCTCCGAAAGGATATTGCTTCCGGGAACAGCTATGTCTGTCTGTCGGAGGACGGAAGGGTCATAGGGACCTTTTATTTTATATACGGACCGGACATCGAGCCCACCTACAGAAAGATCACGGAGGGGGAGTGGAAGGATGAGAGCCCCTACGGGGTCATCCACCGTCTGGCGGGAGACGGATCCGAAAAAGGAATCGGGGCCTTCTGCATCGACTGGGCCTATGAACAGTGCTCTCATCTGCGCATCGATACCCACACAGACAACAGAGTCATGCAGGCCCTGGCGGAGAGGCTTGGCTTTGTCCGCTGCGGCACCATTTATGTCCTGCAGGACAAGGATCCCCGGATCGCCTATGAAAAGTCAGAAACAGTCCATGCATGAGTTCAGGAGAAAGGACATCCCATGAGAGTCAGCGGCACATGTGCGGAATGCCTCTTTGACAAGCAAAGGCATCTGAAAAACGATCCTGCCTACCTGGAAGAGGTCAGGCAGATCCTGGAAAGCAGAAGAGAAGAGGATACCTCCCCCTACCTGGTCTACCTTTTCAACCAGGCCAGAGAGCGCAGGTTCGGAAAAGAATCTCCCTACGGAGACGTCAAAAGAGAGTTCAATGCCCTGGTCCTGTCCATGGAGGAGGGAATCAGGAAAAAGATCCAGGCCTCCCCGGATCCCCTGGCGGCGGCCCTGGTCCTGGCCCGGATCGGCAACTACATTGATTTCGGCGCCATGACCCATGTGGACAGGGATACCTTTCTGTCCCTTTTTGACGACCTTTCCCTGAGCCCTCATGACAGGGAGACACTGGGGTCCTTCCGCCTGGAGTGCGGATCCGCCGGCAGCTTTCTTCTGATCACCGACAACTGCGGGGAGATCATTCTGGACAGGCTCTTTCTGGAGGAACTGAAAAAGGAGTTTCCTGACCTTTCCCTGACCGTCATGGTCCGGGGAGGGGAGATCCTGAACGACGCCACTTATGAAGACGCCCTTTATGCGGGCATGGACAGGGTGGCGGAGATCATCACCAACGGAGCTCCCGTGGCAGGCACGGTCCGATCCATGCTGGGTGAGGAGGCCGGGAAGGCCCTGGACCGGGCAGACGTGATCCTGGCCAAGGGACAGGGCAACTATGAGTCCCTTTCCGGCCAGGGAAAACATGCCTTTTACTCCTTCCTCTGCAAGTGTGATCTTTTTACCTCCAGGTTTTCCGTTCCCCCTCTTACGGGGATGTTCGTGGAAGAAAGGGAATCCGGAGAAATAAAGTGATTTCTTCCCGCCGGAGCCATGGAAGAGGGGACGGCGGCATGTTACTATATATCTGGTTTTACATTGATCAGGCAGCGCAGCAGGGAAAGGAAAGAGCCCATGGGCAGATATAAGGCAGATCATGTCATCAAAGTGAACGGCGTACGTCTCCATTATGCCGTGGAGGGAAAGGGAGATCCCGTGATCCTTCTCCACGGCAACGGAGAGGACCACAGTCTTTTTGATCTTCTCATCGGCCAGCTGACAGAGGCGGGATACAAAGTCTACGCTCCGGATTCCAGAGGGCACGGAGAGAGCGATCCGGTGGACGAATTCCACTACAGCGAAATGGCGGAGGATATCTATCAGTTCATTGAAAGCCTCGGCCTTGAAAAGCCCGCCCTTTACGGCCACAGCGACGGAGGCATTATCGCCCTGCTTCTGGAAATGAACCATCCGGGGACCCTGGCAGTCATGGCGGTCAGCGGGACAAACCTGCATCCGGAAGGCCTGATCTCCTCCTTTATCGAGGAGTTTACACAGATCAACGAAACAAGGCACGATCCCATGATCACCCTGATGCTGACAGAGCCTCAGATCAGACCGGAGGAGCTTGGGAAAATAAAGATCCCGGTCCTTGTAACGGCGGGAGAAAATGACCTGGTCCGGCCCGAAGAGACAGAGCGCCTCTGCGCGGCCCTTGCCGACGTGCGAAAGGTGATTGTGGAGGGAGCAGACCACGGAAGCTATATCCATAATTCCCCCCTTATGGGAGAGATACTTATGGATTTTTTGAAAGACAGATGGAACAGGGACTGAAGAGAGGAAAAAGAGAAAGGAGGAGGCAGAGCGCCGGATCGTTCCGGGGATTCCTGCTCTGCGGTTAAGATATGAAGAGTGATGTGATCAGTGTTTCCAGCATGAAGGATCAGACAGACGCCGTCATGGAGCAGGCGGAAAAGGTGGCCGTCTATCAGGGCCTTTCCACAAAAAATGCCCTGCACTTAAGACTCCTTGCGGAAGAGATGATGAGCATGATGCGTGCCATCACGGGAGACGTCAGAGGACAGTTCTGGATCGAAAACGAGAAGGACCAGTTCCAGCTCCGGCTGAATGTACGGACCCAGATCGATTTCCGCCAGAGAGAAAAGCTCCTTTCAGCCGCATCCAGCGGAAAGAACGAGGCCCACAGGGGATTCCTGGGCAAGATCCGCGCCTTCTTCGAGCCCATCGAAGGGACCCCTGTCTATTTCGATACGGCCGTCAGCACCACGCCCCAGGAGATCGGCTGGTCCATGAATACCTATCAGAAGCAGCTGGAACAGATGGTCAGCGAAAAGCGCGAGGGTGCGGCAGAGGCCTGGGACGAACTGGAAAAGTCCGTGATCGCCCATGTGGCGGATGAAGTGAAGATCAGCATCCACGGATACGACGTGGAGATGATCGTATTCAAGAAATTCTGATAGATCTTCAGAGGAAAAGATATAAAAGTACTTCGAATGGAACGGGAACAGAAGCAGGCAGACTGTTTTCGGGCAGGGCTGAAATGCTGCTGCCTTGGAAAAATGAATAATAAACGGACTCAGCCGACTGAATGAAATTGCCCGCTCATAGTTTACTGAGGACCGGACAGGCATCTTCATGGAAGAGGCTGACAAAGGAAAAAATCGTGAAAGAACACAAAATCCGTACAAAATGGGGAGAGAAGACGATTAAAGTCTTTTGCGGAAATCTAACAGCGATACCGGAATCGTTCGATCTGCTTGTATGTTCAGCATTTAAAAATGATTATACTCCGACATTTTCATCGATAATCGGTAAACTGTATTGGGAATTCGGCATTTCCGTGAAAGAGCTGTCACATACGCCTGCTCTTAACCTGAAAGATCTCGGAGTCTGGATCTCAGCACCTCTTGATACCGGACTTTTTAAAAGAATAGGCTGTGTGGAAATACTGGACTGTTTCTGGCAGGATGTATCTGAAAATGAGTTGAGAAGTCTGTATGATACCCTGTTTTTTGCTGTTAAAAAGAGCAGAGAACGGGGATTCCCGGTTACTTCCATGGCCATGCGTGTTCTTGGGACAGGTGACCAGCAGATCGAATTTGAAAACAGCCTGGTGCCTCTCCTTACGGAATGCATCTCAGCGCTTAAATCGATTGAAGAGCTGCGGACGGTTATTCTTTTTGAGCAAAGCAGTAAGCGCTGTCAGATGATCTCTGAGAAAATTGCCGGCAGTGCTTCTGATGTAGGCGACGCCATGGTATTTATCAGCTATAGTCACCGCAATCAGCAGATAGCCAATTTTACCGCGAACAGACTGGAAGAATGCGGAATCAAGCCATGGATCGATCACAGGATGATTCGCAGCCCGGATTTTGGAAGAGATATTGCGGAAGGTATTTCGGAATCCAGGGCTTTTCTTCTGCTTGTCAGTTCATTTTCCATGAAGTCCCCTGATGTTCTGCGGGAACTTCGACTGGCAGGCTGGTATGCTGATCATAACGGCCTTCTCATTTATCCTGTTCTTTTAGAGAAGATACAGTATCCTCCTGAATACGCTTTCTACCTGACAGGGCTTGACTACAAAGATATTTCCGATCCTCCTCAGGAAGAAAAAGTATCAAGCCTGTGCCGGAATCTGTGCGACCGGCTGAGAACGGGACAATAACCATCAGCTGCATATTACAAAGCGATGAGGAAATCTGCGGATCATCAGCATCTGAGACTTTTGGAAATACAAACAGCAGTCTCAATAATATCGGAACTGAACCAGAAAGACGCCGTCCGGGTAAGGAAGTGTACCCGGACGGCGTCTTTATTTGCTTTCCCGGCAGCGCACATGATACTGCCCCGGCGCTGCTTTGTCTTTGATATCCTATTTCTTTTTCTGCTCGATCTTTCTGCTGGTCTGGGTGGTCCTTACATACCGGTCCGTGCTGAGGCCGAGCCGCATGCCCTGGGAGGCGGAACCTCCCACTACATATTCGTTGGCCTGGCTCTTCTGGACCACGGGCTTCATGCCGGAGCGCATAACAAGGACCACGATGCCGGAGATGATCAGGGCGATGATCAGGGGCAGGGCGATGGAATCCTTGAAAAGCAGGGTCCCGATAAAGAAGAGAGCGGCGGCAAGGACTGCAAAGAGTCCCGCGGTCTTGGGAGTGGAAACGGGAAGGTCTCCCGTCATCTTTCCGGACTGGCCGTTCATGGCGAAGAGGAAGTTTTTGCCGTCCCACTTTGTGGACAGCATCCAGACAGGCATAAGGGCGTACTGGGTGCGGCCGAAGGATACATCCTCATGGTGGACCTTTGTGTCTACGGAGTCATAGCCCTTGACGGTGCCCTTCAGGGCCTGCTCTGCCGTATGGGCGGCCCGCTTTCCGGCCCTGTCCCGGCTTGCCTTTTCGTCCACGTCGTATTTGTCGGCCAGATAGCCGGGCAGATAGGACATGGAGAAGGGCTTCAGCTCCTTATAGTCGTAGGGCTCTATGGAATCCATCAGATCGTCGGGCATTCTGGAGGAGGCGTCGGCCGGGATCTTCTCGAAGCCGATGGTGCCCTCTCTCCTTACGTCATAGATCTTTTTGGTGGTGATCTCCGTGTCGCCCCTTCTTTCCTTGTGCTCCTGACAGGCTTCGTAGGTGCCGGAGGCGTTTACGGTGCCGTTAAACATCCAGAAAGGCACATAGACGCCCTGGATCTCCTCGATATGATTGCCGCTTTTAAAGCTTCCCGGCAGCAGGAAGCGCTTTCCGTAATAGTTCTTCAGGGCAGCTACGGCTTCTTCTCTGGTCTTTTTGAAGGGAAGCACGTAGTCGGGCTTCATGATGCCGTCGAACTGGCTGGGAATGATGGTGGGGTTGGCGCAGTAGGGGCAGACAGTGGCTGCGGTGGACTTTTCGCAGATCAGCTCCGCTCCGCAGGACGTGCAGGAATAGGCCTTCATTTTGGCGGCGTCCTGTCCCCAGGAAGCGACCTCATCTGCCGTGAACTCTCCGGCAGAGCCGGTATTCTGAGTTTTGGCGGCCTGGGCGGCCTGCTGGTTTTTGCCGGCGTAGAGCTCCTCGATCTGTTTCACATCATAGGCGGACCCGCAGTATTCACATACCAGTTTTCCGGTCTTTCCGTCGAAATGCAGGGGTCCCGTGCATGCAGGGCACTGATAAGAGCTTGTCTGGGATGCCATGGTAGTTTCCTCCTGATAGTTTTTTTAGTCTGATCGAAAATAACCGCGGCCTTATCCGCTGTCGTTTCCGAAGGTCTGTCCGGTCTCCCGGTCAGCAACATTTTACCATATGCGGGGAGGAATCGTAACAATTCCCCGTCCGCAGGGGAGAAAATCCGTTAAAATATAGAACAGGCAAAAGGGTGCCTGCACGAAAGGCCCCCTGCTTTCCTTCCTCAGATGTTCAGAAGGACCAGGGAAAGGGCGATCACGGCCATGGCAAGAAGCTTTCTCCTGCTCAGGGCTTCCCTGAAAAGGAGGAAGCCGGCCAGAGAGACCGCGGCGATGGTGCCCACGCTGACGGCGGGATAGACGACGACGGCCGGGAGGCTTCCCAGGGACAGAAGCAGGAAGCGGGAGGAAAAGTAGTTGGGGATCCCGATCAGGATCCCGCTGATGACTTCCCACCTGCCCATCCGCTCCTTTCTGATCAGAAGGAAAAAGAGGGAGATGACAAAAGCCGCCGCGAAGATGTAGAAGAGATAGTAGTCTCTGATGGCAGGGTCCCCTGTCTTGTCAAAAACGTTGGCCATGGAGTCGGTGATGCCTCCGAAGACAAGAAGGAGGGGCAGGAGCCATCTGCCGGAAGAGGAGCCTCCATCTGCCTTTTCCGTATGGATCATGAGGATGGAGGCGGCGGCCAGGGCTATGCCCAGGATCTGAAGGAGGGAAGGCACCTCCCTGAAGACCACGACGGCGATCAGGGTGGAGATGACGACTCCCAGCTTCATAAAGGTGGAGGCCATGGCCATGCCGTTCTTTTCTATGTTGAGACGGTAGAGGACAAAGTTCAGAAGATACAGGGCGCCTGTAATGCTGCCGAGGACCATGGCCCTGCCAAATCCGGGCAGAGGGGAAAAGAAGGCGATCCTGCCCGCAAAGAGGCAGGAGATGACAGAGCAGACCAGGTAGTTGACGACGAACATTCCCATGGCGCTATCCCGCTTTTCTTCCGTGGCCCGCATGGCCACGGCAATAAGGGAGGAAGAGGCAACGGCCAGGATCAGAAACAGCATAGGGCAGGGCTCCTTTGAATCAGAAGTATCTCAGGGCGGATGCCCTGTGTGAGGTCCAGTATATCACAGAGAAGAGGGCAGAATCAGAAAATGAAAGAGAAAGAAAAAGGTATGGAAGAGAATCTTTACGCGGCATGCAGATACAGGGGAGAGAAGGTCTTCAGGGAAGAGGACGCCCATGACCTGAAAGACCTGGAGGAGATCGTGGCCATCCTCAGGACCCACTGCCCCTGGGACAGGGAGCAGGACCTGGAGAGCCTTAAAAAGACCCTTGCGGACGAAGCGGCGGAGGTCATGGAAGCCATAGACAGGGACGATGCGGACAATCTCTGCGAGGAGCTGGGAGACCTGCTCTTCCAGATCGTATTCATGTCCGGACTGGCCGGGGAGAAGGGACTTTTCACCCTGGACGACGTGATAAGCGGCATCGGCAGCAAGATGATCCGCAGGCACCCCCACGTGTTCGGAGACCAGGAGGTAAAGTCCAGGGAGGAGATCCGGGCCCTCTGGGGAAAAGTCAAGGCGGCGGAAAAGGAAAAGAAGGCCGGAAGGGCCAGGCGGAGCCTGAAGGGAGAAGAGCAGGGGACA
>ODAI013839699.1_pt1 | contig 14027 bp, 9 predicted proteins | sample 1539321 | NCBI WGS metagenome assembly ODAI01 (sample SAMN02144231, study PRJEB22623) | gut metagenome | biome: sheep rumen | host: Ovis aries | place: New Zealand
AGCGGGAAGTAAACAGAACAAAAACAAGAAAAAACATGTTTTCTTTTGTTTTCCTGTGTTTTCTTTTGTTTTTCTAACTGGCCGCTTGGCGGCAAAAATAATATTTTTCACTAAATAAACAGAACCAAAAGGCCTCCTCCCCCTAATCCGGAGGCCGCCCCCTTCGGGGGCTGGGGGGCGATTTATGAACCGCATACTTGCAACATTATCATTCTTCACGCGTCTGCCATTCTGGCGACTTGCCAACATACCCAAGGAGGCATACGAACGTGTGGTACCCCTCTGGCCGCTGGCTGGATGGGTGACAGCTCTTGCCATGGCAGCAACAATGCTGCTGGGCTTCTACATCTTCCACTACAACATAATGCTAAGCTGCATCTTCGCCCTTCTGGTACGTATCCTGATTACAGGTGCCTTGCATGAGGACGGTTTTGCCGACTTCTGCGACGGATTTGGCGGAGGAACGACACGTGAGCGCACGCTTGAGATTATGAAGGACTCGCACATCGGCACTTACGGAGTGATAGGACTGATATTCTATTTCCTCATCATGACGACAACTATGACAAATGTAATAGTCAGGGCATACACCATCATGTACAACGACCCTATGGGTTTCCCAACAGAGCAATGGAATGACTGGCATGTGATGTTCATCATTCCTTGCATTATCTTCATAGCCGATGTGATGAGCAAAGCTGTCAGTTCCACAATCATATACTCCCTGCCATACGCACGCAAGGAGGCAGAAGCAAAGAACAAGCTTGTATATGTACAGACCACGCTAACGGACAAGATACTCACCCTGCTCGTGAGTCTCGTGCCATGTACTGCAATGGTCATCTTCATCTTTCCACGTGCCATTGTCGCATTCTCTGTTGCACTCTTGATGACAGCCTTCACACGCTTCATACTCGTATGGTACATGCGTAAGCGCATCCAGGGCTACACGGGCGACTGCTGCGGAGCATCATTTCTCATCTGCGAATGTGTGTTCTACCTAACACTTCTTGTAATGAGTAATTAGGAATGAGTAATGGGTAATAGCCATTCGGACAATATGCTCAGACACATAACAGCCGTTAAACGAGTGTTTAACGGCTGTTATATATTTTGTTTTCCCCCTATTTCAACTTATAGCGGACGCAAAGCATAAAGTAGCGACCTATACTATTATTCCATGTCTCGATACGTCCCTGTCCATTGGCTGTGTAATCGACATTGGTACGCTGACCGAGAATGTCGTTGCAAAGGAGACGTGCAACGAGCCTGCCCTTACAGAGAGGATAAGACAACTGGGCATTCCACAAGAAGCAGTCAGTATTCATGTAGCTATCAGCAAAACCACGGTTAGACGACATCTGCATATCGGTTGAGAGCTGCAGATTGCAAGGCATAGTGTATGTACAATCGCCACCATACGTGAAGCGGAACACATTGGTATTGTCAATCAGCGGCATTTCCTTGCGATGATAGTTCGACCAATGAACGCTACCCGCAATGCGTGCCGTGAACTGTCCTTTGTCGTACCTGACATACGTGTTCAGCGAAGCATTATGACTGAGCACGGTGCTGATGCTACTCCTTTCGTTGCTTGTCACACCTGCGAGGTCAACACTCTGCGCATATCCATAAGATGTAGAGACGTTAAGATGAAACAACTTTAGTGAGTCAAGTGCCGTACCAATGATATACTCTGTGCCCACGTTCCAGTTACCATTTACATTCTCTGGGCAATAGGTACGTGCACCAGTCTTTGCATCCTGCACGAATCCTTGTGCCATGGCATTTCTCACAACCTTTCCGTTCAGAGCAATACGTGTATTGAAGTCATGATTGCCAAGATATTCATAATACGAATCAAACTTATAGTTTGTCGTTGACTTCAAATTAGGATTACCTGTCTTTACGGCAAGCGTGTCGGAATTGTCTGTCATATCAACAAAGTCACGTGCAAGCGGGTCAGATTGGGTCATCATAACATTAAGATACAAATGCTTGCGCATATTATCCAGTCCCAACTCGTAAGTCACGTTTGGGAACAGAAGGAAATCGTTCCTGTCCACCTTCTTCTGGCGTCCCTCCTTAGTGTAATCAACATTCCACCACTTGCATTGCATACCAAAGCCCAATCTAAAGAATGTATATTTTCCATTCTCTCTCTTCGTGTATTGCAATTCTTCAATGTTCTGTACATAGTGTTGCAATTCATTTAACTCATAAGCCGTATTCGTGTTAAGACACGCCTGCAGAGCCTCACGACTTGACGGCAGCATCTCTTGCCATGTGTCCAAAGTCATGTTGGAATAAACGCCACCCAACCAGTCAAGTCTGTAATGGTCCCGTTTCGCATCGTTCCTTACGGTGTTATATGTTGCATCAAACTGCAAGCTCCAGCCATTTGTCCAGTTTAACGAATAGCGCAACCAACTATATAAATCCCTTTCCTTGCGGCCATAGTCCTCGTAACGGTTTTCGTTGACATTATCCTTCGGCGACTTATTGAAAAGATAGCGATTGAAAGCATAATTATCAGAATAGTCATTCTGTATAAGTCCTCTAAAACCGAATGTCAGATGGTCGCCCCAAGGCAACTTTACCACACCGTTCAGATGTGTACATACATTATACGCCTTTGTGTGAGTCGTACCAGCTGTTCCCTTTGTGTTTATAGTATCAACAGTTAATGCTCCCTCAAACGGATTTGAACCGTACATTCCAGAAGACTTGCGTAGTTCATCATCCTCATCCCATATCATCGAATTGAGATTCCAAGTCAGGTCATAAGGAAATGCACATTGGACATCCTTCATCTTTAACGTATTATCGATGCACGAATACCAGCGATTTATCTTATAACGCTGATAGTCCTCTCCATATTCGGTATGGTCGTCAAAATACGTTTCTGACGATGTTCTTGTCTCATTATCATAATTCCAAGGTGTACTATAGATGTACAATTCGTTTGTCACCTTTCCGTTCTTACTTGAATACATATAGTCACCAATGATGTTCCTCTTCACTCCTCGTGATAAATCTTCACGTTCCCTCCAATCATCACGACCAAGATAGGTGCCCTTGCCGATATTGTTTATACCGCCAACGAGTGCAAGTCTCGATTGGTCAGAATACCTAAGTCCAAACAAGCGACCGAGGTATCGGTCAGCTTTCATGTCCGAATTGCCCTTGACGTCACGTTCGTTTGCCACACCGCCACCTACTTCGGCATTGACGATGGTTCCCGTGCTGTACTTGCGCTTCAGCTGCACATCCATCACATATTCCCTCTGCTCTATGTCACGACCTACAACCTCGCTGGCATCAGTCGATCTGTCAAACACCTTGATGTTCTGCACGGTGTAATAAGGAAGATTCTCAAGCATAATCTGGTTCTTACCCTTGAAGAAGTCCTTGCCGTTGAGAGTGAGATAATCGACCTTGCGTCCGTTAACCTTTATCTCGCCGTCCTTGTTCACCTCCACGCCGTCCATCTGCTTGAGCAATCCGTCAAGCATACTACCCTCTGGAACATTGAAGGCATCGGCATTGAACACGAGAGTGTCACCATGATAGGCAAAGCGCACCTTCGAAGCCTTGACCACTACCTCGCCAAGTTCCTTGTCCATGCTTGACTCCTGTTTGTTGCGACGCTTCATGTAGTGCCACTTGGCATCAAAGAAGCTGTTGCGCTTCACGTACTTCATATTGAAGTTCACGTAACAGTCCTCATAGTCAGGATGCGAAGCCTTGATGATGAACTTCTGTGGCACAGCCTTCACCATACACTCATACGTGGCATCATACACGCCACGTCCATCCGTAATGTCGTAAGCGGTAGTGGTATCGACCACCATACTGTCCGTGGTCATGACGGTAATCTTCACGTCACGCACGCTTGCCTTGGTGAATGCGTCGCGTACATGTCCCCATATAGCAATCTTGGACACGTCCTTGTCATGCGTCCCGTTCTGTGCCTTTCCCGTCCCCAGATTCATGGCGAGCAGAATAATAATCAATGATAGTCGAGTCATCGTTTTGTTTTTTCAGGTTCGTATTATAATTCTGTGCACAAAGGTAACAATAATTGGCGAACCGCACGACAATCCGTAAAAAAAAACGCATTATCGACTCTTTTGGCTGTTTCTGCAATAAAATGACCTGCTATCGCTCTTGCTTGAGAATTTCATCCAATTCTTCAACCGTGATCATCTGCACACCATGGTCACTTCCGGATTTTTCCCTTACAAGCCATCCGATGCTTGGCTTCAAACCATAGGTGTCGAGATTCTCTTCTGCTCCTACAAAGCCGGCACATAACTCCATTTTGGTTACCACGCCACCACAGTCGTACATGAAATCTACAGGCAAAAAGTCCCTGACCACAAGGCTTTTCAAGTCGGCTTTAGACTTCGTCCTTCCTTTTTCATCGTATGGGAACAGAGTAAGAAGCCAACCATCATATCTATGGTTCTTGAATATATGGCGACTTCCACATCCACCCACATCATAGAACGTATGTTTCTTAACCATGTTACGCCAGAACTTTGGATTAGGTTTACCCTTAGACGCAGCAACAAATTCCTCCAACACAGGGTACAAGTCTTTTGTCCACCATCCAAGGTCGTACTGTTCAAGTTTGCGTGCCTTGTCAAGTACCTTCTTCCAGTCATCAGGCGTTCCCTTTAGCGTAATATACGGGAAGCCACAAGAAGTATACCTTCCCCAATACTCGAAATACTCCTTCATAGAGTACATCAACGTTATCTGCGAAGCAATACGGCTGTCAACCGTTGTCGTTGTAAAGTCCGCACACACGATATCTGTCACCTTACCCTTCGTATTCTCTTTCATCATCGACACGAACGTATCGAATATTTTCACCCAATCCACTTCAGGATTAGGCGTCACTCCATCATCAAGGTACAAAGGCTTTGGCAATTCAACAATAAGTTTCATCTTGTCCTTGTGAGATACGAACTTGTCACGGAGTGCCTCAGCATTATTGACAACATGGCGTGCAAAACCCTGAGATATGCAAAGCCATATATCATCAGGCGACAACTCCAGCGGACGATGCTCCTGATAAGCCTTTATAACGATGTTGATAAAGGATAAATTAAAGACCTTCATCGTATCAATACTTGACTTTAACACTTTATCGTATTGTCCTTTATATTTATAATACTGGTCAGTTAAACTATCCTTCAGATGATACGTAGGCTTGGGCAATCCCTTATCTACAACAAACGTGATAGAACTGTCGGAGCGATTGATAACAATGTCCGTCTTCTTTTTGCGTGCCGAAACATTTAATGTCACCAGCACGACGAGCAATGTGATAATTATTCTTTTCATATTCCTTTTGTTTTTTGCTGCACAAAAGTATGGGATATTGTTTGAATAAGCCCCCAAAAGGAGTTGACAAAAATTTCACATTTTCATCGCTATCTGCAGGAATTGTTCACAGATATTTCACATCACCCTCATAACCTTCTGAAATATTCTGTCTTACAACATAAACATATTTCCAAGTCCGTTCACATAGCACAAAGGGCACAAAGCCTCCCTATTTCACATTATGTTACACAAGCAACAGGGATGTAACATGACACGAAACAAGATTACTTCAATATACCAATGCAGAAAGAGAACAGACTAAGGCAACAGACTTGACATAGATTCAGTAATCGGCATGCGGATGCAAAAATCATAATTATCAGATGTGTCGGAACGGAGAAATGTGTATATTTGCCAGCGACTAATGGTAGTAGTGGGACGTGACTACCATTAGTGACAGCACATGACTACCATTAGTGACGTATGCTGACTACCATTAGTCAGAATGTGCGACTACCATTAGTCAGAGCCTACAACTATCGATAGTCCGATTAAGAACTAACAAGAACACTTAATTAAAACTTCTAAGATTATGGGAAAATACAGACTAATAGAGCGGAAAGCAAATCCGTTAGACAAACAGGACAAGACAATCAAGTTCTATGCAAAGCCAGTGTATGACCGTCCGATGAAGACCAGCCAGTTTGCAAAGAACGCTTCGGTAGGCATGGCAATAACGCCAAAGGAGATGGAGGCTGCCGTTGACCAGTTCAACCAGTATGCCGTGCAGCTCCTGCTGATGGGACGCACGGTGGAGATTCCTGGCATCGGATTCCTGCGTATATCATTCAAGTCGGAGGGTGCGGACTCGCCAGACAAGTTCAACGCACGCACGATGATTTCGTCTCCACGCATCATCTTCACTGCCAACAACGAGTTGCGCCAGACTATCCGTGACGGCATGACCTACGAGAACGTGGGCGTAAGAGCTGGCGGCAAGGACTACACGAGCATAGGGGAGTATATGAAGACCCTCTGACAACGGACCAACAGACCCACCCCAGCCCTCCCTACAGGGAGGGGGCTTGATTACTCCGTTCGCTTATAGGCTGGTGTTGTGAGCCCTTTCCCCACAGTGGCTAATGACAACGAAGCACAAAAAAAGCATCCCAACTTCACAGTTGAGATGCTCCATTTACAAACTTTAAATGATTATATTTATTGATTTCACGAATTAATTCTAACTGAGTAATAACCCATTCCATTGCTCTCGGTTCCTGAAGTTTTCCGTTCTAATTCTGCAAGAAACTATAAACCCAAAGCGAATTTAACATTCCCGCAAGAACTAAAAAACTTAAAAACTCACGAACCTACAAACCTTTAGAGTGGCATGTTGCCATGCTTCTTAGGAGGGTTGCTCTGGTTCTTGTTACGAGTCATCTCGAGAGCCTGAATGAGGCGGATACGAGTATCCTTTGGCTCGATAATCTCGTCGATGTAACCAAGCTGTGCAGCAGGAAGTGGATTAGCGAACTTAGCGCGGTACTCCTCAATCTTCTGTGCACGCTCCTCTGGAGTAGCCTTACGGTAGAGGATGTTGCAAGCACCCTCAGCACCCATAACGGCAATCTCTGCTGTTGGGTAAGCAAAGTTGACATCAGCACCGATACACTTGCTGTTCATCACGATGTAAGCACCACCGTAAGCCTTACGAGTGATGAGAGTAATCTTTGGTACTGTAGCCTCAGCAAATGCGTAAACAATCTTTGCACCGTGACGGATGATACCATTGTGCTCCTGCTGTACGCCTGGGAGGAATCCAGGTACGTCCTCAAGTGCAATGAGAGGAATATTGAAACAGTCGCAGAAACGGATGAAACGTGCTGCCTTGTCACTTGCGTCGATGTCAAGAGCACCTGCAAGGAAGTTAGGCTGGTTGGCAACGAATCCGACTGTACGTCCTGCCATACGACCGAAACCAACTACGATGTTCTTTGCGAACTCTGGCTGTACCTCGAAGAAGTACTGCTGGTCGCAGATTGGCTCGATGATGTTACGGATATCGTAAGGCATATTTGGGTTCTCAGGTACCACGTTGTCAAGTTCGTGGCACACACGAGTAATCTCGTCAGTAACTGGGTGAACAGGTGCATCCTCCATGTTGTTAGAAGGGATGAAACCGATGAGTTCACGGATAGTCATGAGAGTCTCCTCATCATCCTTGCAGATGAAGTGGCTAACACCGCTCACTGAGTTGTGAGTCATTGCACCACCGAGAGTCTCCTTGTCAACATCCTCGTTTGTCACAGCCTTTACTACGTTAGGACCTGTAACGAACATCTGGCTCTGGTCCTTGACCATGAGGATGAAGTCTGTAAGTGCTGGAGAGTAGCATGAACCACCTGCACATGGACCGAGGATTGCGCTAATCTGTGGGATTACACCACTTGCCATCACGTTGCGACGGAAGATGTGTGCAAAACCTGTGAGTGACTCAACACCTTCCTGAATACGTGCACCACCTGAGTCGTTGAGACCGATGATAGGCGCACCATTCTTGAGTGCGAGGTCCTGTACCTTTGCAATCTTCTGTGCATTGGCAGCAGAGAGTGAGCCACCGAGTACAGCAAAGTCGAATGCATATACGAACACGATGCGTCCGTCAATCTTACCATAACCTGAGATGACACCGTCACCCTCAAACTTCTTATTCTCCATACCGAAGTCAGTACAACGATGAACAACGTGCTTGTCCATCTCTACGAATGTACCACTGTCGAGGAGTGTCTCTATTCTTTCTCTTGCTGTAAGTTTATTAGCCATTGTTAACCTCCAATCTAATTAATGTTTGTTCTACGCTTACGCTGTCGCCCTCAGCAACGAGCACATCCTTCACCTTGCAGTCAGCACTCACCTTGTAGTTTGACTGCATCTTCATTGCCTCCATAGTAAGAACTGTGTCGCCAGCCTTGAGTTCATCACCCGGCTTGACATAAACCTTCACAATCTTACAAGGCATTGGAGCTGCGATGACGTCTGCCTGTGCACCATCCTGTGCACCACGCTTGCGCATCTTCATGTATTTTGCCTGTGAGTCAAGCATGTCAATAGTGTAAGTAGAATAGTTGAGGTTCACACGGTAGTGCTTACCCTCAGCATTCTTTATCATCTCGGCATTGTATGAGTTCCCGTCATAGAGAATGGAACAAGTGCCGTTCTGCAACATTGCCACATCAACGTCATACACCTTGCCGTCGATGTCTATCTTGACATTGTTACCTTCCTTGTTGAGCAAGGTAACTTCGCATATCTTATTTCCTACTTGTATTTCCATAAATAAAATCTATAATCTATAATCTCAAATTTATGCCTCCGGATATTTGCAAACGATTAGTCCGGTACGCACAAATAATAAAATTGAGACTTGAGATTTCCTTGTCCCCGATTGCATCCATCCTTCACACATTTATTATATGTGTCGAATGGCTACCCCGTTACTTCCCTTCGGTCAGTGAGACCGCTACGCTAAGTTCAGGGGTTAGGGGGCTATACTCTCAATACTCCCTTCTGAAGTCCGAATGCTCTCCAGCGGTTGATGGCAGAACCATCTGTTGGAGGATTTGGAGTGTTCTCCTCAAGATTCATGAGATAGTCGATGTAAGCAGCAATGATTGCCATTGGCTCACTGTCGTTCTTGAATCCCGGACGTGGACGGAGACGGTCCTGATTACGTTCGATGAAGTATGTATTGTAGTCACCGTTCTTGAAGTCTGGCACGTCGATGATACGACGGAGATAACGGATGTTAGTAGTAAGTCCCGTAATCTTGTACTCGTAGAGCACACGACGCATACGTTCGATAGCATACTCACGTGTAGTTGCCCACACAATAAGCTTACCAATCATTGGGTCATAGTGTACAGGAATCTCATATCCTTCATATACGTATGAGTCGATACGTGTACCTATTCCGTGTGGCTCAGTCAACTGCTTGATGACACCTGGAGAAGGCATGAAGTTGTTCTCTGTATCCTCGGCACAGATACGGCACTCGATAGCGTGGCCTCTCTGCTTTATTTCTTCCTGCTTGCGTGAAAGTGGCAATCCGTCAGCAATACGGATCTGCTCCTTTACGAGGTCCATACCTACCACTTCCTCTGTGATTGGGTGCTCTACCTGAAGACGAGTGTTCATCTCGAGGAAGTAGAAGTTGTGATGCTTGTCAACGAGGAACTCAATTGTTCCTGCGCCTACATAGCCAACAGCCTTGGCAGCAGCAACTGCCTTGCGTCCCATTTCCTCACGAAGTTCCTGGTCGATGAATGGAGATGGACTTTCCTCCACTACCTTCTGGTGACGACGCTGAACTGAGCACTCACGGTCATAGAGGTGAATGATGTTACCGTGCTTGTCGCCAAGAATCTGGAACTCAATGTGATGTGGCTCTTCAACGAACTTCTCGATATAGACAGTATCGTCACCGAAGCCAGCCATTGCCTCGCTCTTGGCAGCGTTGTACATCTCGATTACGTCTTCCTCACGCTCGATAAGGCGCATACCCTTACCGCCACCACCTTGTGAAGCCTTGAGCATTACAGGGAAACCAATCTTACGACATACTTCCACAGCCTCTTCTCCAGAGTTGAGCTGCTCCTGAGTACCAGGAACAACAGGCACTCCAGCCTCAATCATCTTGATGCGGGCACGAATCTTGTCGCCCATATCTTCCATTGTCTCTGGACGTGGACCGATAAAGATGAATCCTTCCGCCTCGCAACGACGAGCGAACTCTGCATTCTCACTAAGAAAACCATAACCAGGGTGGATTGCATCGACCTTGTGCTTCTTTGCAGCCTCAATTATATGGTCAATATTCAGGTAACTGTCGCTGCTCGCAACACCACCGATGCACTCTGCCTCATTCGCAAAGAGCACATGACGAGACAAACGGTCAGCTGTACTATAGACGGCAACAGAACGTATGCCCATCTCATAGCAGCTACGCATAACACGTATTGCAATCTCGCCACGATTAGCTACTAAAATCTTTCTAATCATGTTCTATATATGTCAGATTCCGTTGTCCGTAATCCCGCAGACAATTCACTTCTATGACAAATGGCAGGTCTTCTGACTTAATCCCTTGACGACGCAACCTTCCCAGCTTTTCATGGCCAGTGGCTCCTAAACGAACGCCGCCCTCGAATAAGGACTCACAGCATCGGGTAATGTTGCAGAATTTCACTGCATTCCCATCTTAGCCCCACTCATCGCTCTTTTTTACACGCAGGGGGAACCAAATGCGAGGGCAAAAGTAGCACTTTATACTCAAACAGACAAACATTTCCCTAAAAAACAATCAAAATGTGACCGTATATGTATGTTCTTTCAAAAATAATCCCCATATTTGCATTGCTTAATTTCACAAAAAGCGATGAAAACTATACTAATAACAGGAGGACAACGTTCGGGTAAAAGCGAGGAGGCAGAGCGTCTGGCTCTTACTCTAAGCGACTCACCAATATATCTTGCCACCTCACGGATATGGGACGATGAGTTCCGACATCGTGTTGAACGCCACCAGATGCGGCGTGGTCCTCAATGGACTAATATAGAAGAGGAGAAATGGCTGAGTCATCACGATGTGAGCGGCAGGGTCGTACTCATCGACTGCGTAACGCTATGGGCAACGAATTTTCTCTTCGACTCCCGTGAGGACTTTGAGGACTCATCAAGGAGCGTTGACGATGTTCTCACACAGATGAAAGAGGAGTTTGACCGCTTCACATCACAGGATGCAACATTCATCTTCGTGACCAACGAGATTGGTCTTGGCGGAGTAAGCGACAACATCATCCAGCGACGTTTCACCGACCTGCAAGGATGGTTAAACCAATACATAGCCAGCAAGGCTGACGAGGTCTATCTCATGGTAAGCGGAATAAAGGTGAGGATAAAGTAGCCCCACCCCTGCCCTCCCGAGGGAGGGTGACGGCAGCGCACCGAAAGCCAAGCGAGCAGCACAAAGGCAAAAGGTGCGGAAAAAGGGCAACATAAACGGCAGTCTCGTGCGCCGTCATTGGTACACTCCAGAACACAACGAACTAACAACTTTACTAAAACCAATTATACTAACATGGACATAATAGAAAACATCTTCTCGTACATTATCGGACTGGGTGCAGCGGTGATGATGCCTATCATCTTCACCATACTCGGTGTATGTATCGGCATCAAGTTCTCAAAGGCACTCAAGAGCGGACTTTACGTTGGAGTCGGCTTCGTAGGACTCGGAGTAATCACAGGACTTCTCACATCAAGTCTTGGACCTGCCCTCAACAAGGTAGTTGAGATTTACGGTCTTGAACTCAACGTATTCGACATGGGATGGCCAGCTGCCGCATCTGTGGCTTACAACACTACGGTAGGCGCATTCATCATCCCTGTATGCCTCGGCATCAACCTCTTGCTCATCCTCATCGGATGCACACGCACGGTCAACATCGACCTCTGGAACTACTGGCACTTCGCATTCATAGGCGCTGTGACATACTTCCTTACTGACGGACTCGGATGGAGCTTCCCAGTTGCATGGGGATTCTTTGCAGCCATCATCTGCTACATCATCACCCTCGTACTTGCTGACCGCACAGCCAAGGCGTTTCAGGAGTTCTACCCTGGCATGGAAGGAATATCCATTCCACAGCCATTCTGTCAGGGATTCATGCCTTTCGCACTCATCATCGGCAAGGCACTCGACAAGATTCCTGGTTTTGACAAACTCAACATCGACGCAGAAGGAATGAAGAAGAAGTTCGGTCTCTTCGGCGAACCTCTCTTCCTCGGTGTCATCATCGGTATCGTCATCGGCTGCCTCGCATGCAAGGATGCTCAGGAACTCGTTGAGGGTATTCCTGCAACACTCGGACTGGGTATCAAGATGGGAGCTGTCATGGAACTTATCCCACGCATCACAAGCCTCTTCATCGAAGGTCTCAAGCCAATATCTGAGGCTACACGTGAGCTTATCGCCAAGAAGTTCGGCGACAAGAAGGAGTTCTATATAGGTATGTCACCAGCACTCGTCATCGGACATCCTACTACACTCATCGTGTCACTCCTCCTTATTCCTGTGACACTCGTACTCGCAGTAGGACTCTCAAAGCTCGGCATCAACCAGTTCCTTCCTCTTGCAAGTCTCGCAGGCATGTTCTATGTCTTCGTGATGGTTCTTCCTTACACAAAGGGTAATGTAGTGAAGAGCTTCATCGTGGGACTTGTAGTGATAGCCATCGGACTTGTGTTCGTCACACTCATGTCTGGCGACTTCACAAGCGCTGCTATGCAGGTATCAGCAGCACATCCTGACGATGCAGCCGTACGTGTGCCAGAAGGCTTCAGCGCAGGTTCACTTGACTTTGCATCATCTCCTATCGCATTCCTCATATATGGATGTATGAACTATCTCAAGTACATCGGAGCAGGAATACTCACCATCATCGCAGTAGGACTGCTTGTGTGGAATAGGAAGAACTAAAAAGCCCAACAGCCCCACCCCAGCCCTCCCAAAGGGGAGGGAGCTCCATAACAGCTGGGGAACATCAATCCTAACATAGAATAAAAAGTATAAAAACTAAAAACATACAGCCTCATCCAACTCCTCCCCTCGGGGAGGCTGGGAGGGGGCCAATAATAATCATTATGAAAAAGATTTTCTTACTTGCAGCACTTGCTGCTACACTTTCAGTGAATGCACAGGAGGCTGACCGTTTCGTCGGCAACCAGCATGTTCGTTTCCAGACAGCTTGTCACCCAGAGGATGTGAAGCACTATGACACAAAGACTCTCCGTGAGCGTTTCGTCATGGAGAAGGTTATGGAGGCAGACTCAATCCTCCTCACTTACTCTCACTACGACCGCTTCATTTTCGGTGGTGCGATGCCAGTAAACAAGACTCTCAAGCTTGAGAACTTCTTTGAGCTTGGTCTCGATGTTGACAAGACAATCAAGGAGAAGTACTTCATGTACAACCGTGAGCTTGGTGTCGTAAACTGCGGACAGGGTGACGGCGTTGTCATCGTTGACGGTAAGGAGTATGCTCTCTCACCAAAGGAGGCACTCTACATCGGACGTGGACACATCGGTAAGGACAAGGACGTGAACAAGAGCGTTGAGTTCCGTTCAAAGGATGCCAAGAAGCCAGCTAAGTTCTACCTCAACTCAGCAACAGCTCACCAGCACTACAAGACACAGTGGATTACACTCGACGGTCGCAAGGGTTCGCTCAAGGCTGCCGTATGGGGACCAGTAGGAACAGTAGAGGAGGCAAACAACCGTACAGTGTATAAGCTCATCGTAAATGACGTACTTGAGGAAGGACCATGCCAGCTTCAGCTCGGTCTCACTCAGCTCAATCCTGGTGCAGTATGGAACACTATGCCACCTCACACTCACGGTCGTCGTATCGAGGCTTACTACTACTTCAACCTTCCTGCAGAGCAGACAATCTCTCACGTGATGGGTCAGCCACAGGAAAGCCGTAACGTATGGCTCCACAACGAGCAGGCAATCATGTCACCAGAGTGGTCTATGCACGCTGCAGCAGGTACTTACTACTACACCTTCATCTGGGGTATGGCAGGCGAGAACCTCTACTACAACGACAAGGACAACATTCCTGTGATTGATAT
>ODAI014328958.1_pt1 | contig 14026 bp, 9 predicted proteins | sample 1539321 | NCBI WGS metagenome assembly ODAI01 (sample SAMN02144231, study PRJEB22623) | gut metagenome | biome: sheep rumen | host: Ovis aries | place: New Zealand
ATCGACCTTGCCACCCATGAGGATGCGCCGTCAGATGAGCTGTCCAGTCAGACGCAGGTCGTGGGGATTGCGCCTCTCAGGATGGGGGTGTGGGTGAGCACGTCCGAGGCGCGCATCTGGGTAGAGGTGCCAGAAAGAGGGCTGGTCGTGGGCCGTGATCTGGGATGTGACCTCGTGCTTCGCTCACGTGAGGTGTCTCGCCGCCATCTGCAGCTTGTGCCACAGGGCATGAGTCTTGTCGCACGCGACCTCGGCGCCACCAACCCCGCCACCATCAAAGGGCTTCCACTTGTCGGCGAGAAGGAGCTTGGCTTGGGCGACATGGTGTCGGTGTGTGGAACAGAGTTCGTGGTAGCCGTGCGCGGAAGAGAAGGGGTGCCTGACGGAGAGGACTCATGAGAGGTGGACGCTCTGGTATCCTTCATTTGGAAGCCGAAATGACCGTCTGAGTGAAGGAGCTGTCATGCGTGCTGATCGTCGTGCGAGCCTGTGGTGTCGACTGGTGTTTGCCAGCCTGTCGCTTGCGCTGCTCATTGTCTTCGGCATGCCGTGCGCTGCACTTGCTAAAGACTACGACATAGAACAGGTCGACATAGATGCGACCGTTGCAGCTGATGGGTCGGTTACGGTGCTCGAGCAGCGCACCTTCGACTTCGACGGCTCGTTCCACGGGGTGTACTGGGACATTCCCACCGGTTCGTACGGAGGCGTATCCATCGATACGACGGTCACTACTGTCGGCGAGATCATAGACGGCAATCTCGTAAGATTCCAGGAGGACTACTCTGGCGCCGAGCATACCTACGAGCTCTCGGACCATGGGTCGGTCGTGCGTGTGAAGCTCTACTCCTCTCATGACGACGAGCGGGCGACCTTTGTCATTGGTTATACGGACACCAACCTGGCGGCGCGCTACGACGACGTGTCTGAGCTCTATTGGAAGTTCGTCTCGGACGGTTGGGACAAGGAGAGCCAGAACGTGACGTGCACCGTGCATCTGCCTGTGCCACAGGGGGCCAAGGTGGAACCGGCCGAGAACGTGCGTGCCTGGGGCCATGGCCCCCTCGACGCCTCGGTAGGTTTCGAGGGCAACGACGTGGTCTATCGCGTTCCCGGGGTGGGAACGTCTGAATTTGCGGAGGCGCGCATCACCTTCCCGGCAGACTGGCTGAGTGCCACAACCTCGCGTGGGGGCAAGGTGCTTCAGGACGTGCTGGCCGAGGAGCAGGCATGGGCAGACGAGGCGAATGCGCGACGCGAACGGGCGCGCATGATGGTCTATGGCGGCTCTGCCGTCGGCCTTGCCGGTAGCGTGGCGTGCATCGTGGCCTCGATCTTCTCGATGGTGCGCTATCGCAGGACCCACAAGCCGCACTTCGACGACAAGTACTTCCGCGACGTGCCCTCCAACGACCATCCAGCCGTGCTCGGCGCGCTCTGGCGTGGTGGAGATGTCGCCGACGAGGACTTCACTGCAACGCTCATGCGGCTCACCGACCTTGGCGCCGTCAAGCTCGAGCAGGTGACCATCGAAAAAAAGAAGAGCTTCGGACGTATCAAGCGCGAACAAGACTTCAGGCTGAGCGTGCTGCCGCAGGCAGCTGACATGCCGCTCGGCAGCATCGACCGCGGTGCACTGCTGACGCTCTTCGAGGACATCGGACGCTTTGCCAAGCGCTATGACGACAGCGCTGCCGGCGAGGTCATCTACTTCTCCGAGATCGAGAAGGTTGCCAAGAAGCATCCCGAGCGTTTCGACAGAACCTACAAGGGCTGGCAGGCAAAGGTGCAGACCGAGCTGAGCAAGCGACACTTCTTCAAGAGCGATCGCCCAACCGGCCGTGCACTTGCATCGCTCTGCTGCGTCTTGACTGTCACGCTGTTCATGGCCACCATCCTCTTCATGCTCCTTACCGAGGCATGGCTCGTGTGTGTTGGGCTTCTGCTGCTCGAGATCGTGGGATTCGTCTTGAGCGTTGTGGCCATTGTCACGTGCAAGAGCGTCTCCGACGAGGCCATAGAGCTCAGGGCGAAGCTCGAGGCCCTGAGGCGCTGGCTCAAGGACTTCACGCGCCTCAAGGAGGCCGTTCCTCGCGACGTGGTGCTGTGGAACCGCCTTTTGGTGATGGCCGTGGCGCTCGGTGTCGCAGACGAAGTCATCAAGCAGCTTCAGGTTGCCATGCCCGAATTGCTTGAGGATCCGATGATGTATCGCACCTATGGCTGGTACTCCTATGGTCCGCACGGCCGTCCCTACCAGAGCTTCAGCAACTCGTATGGCACTGCGCACAGCGTGAGTGCCGCGGCACTCTCCTCCTCTAGCTCCAGCTCCGGCGGCGGTGGCGGTGGCGGATTCTCCGGCGGCGGAGGTGGCGGCTTCGGCGGCGGAGGCGGTGGTGGCGCCTTCTAGCGGGAGGTGCTCCGGTGGATTGTCCCACAGGGGGCCATCCGTGGCGGATGAGCCCCCACCAGCTGACGCAAGCCTGTCGTCAATGCATGGCTGTCGAAGGGGCAGCTACAAGAGCGTCTGCCGCTCCCCCGACAACCGCCCGAAGCGTGTCATAAGACGGGCCCAAGCGGGTAGAATAAACACCATCGGCTCGTTTTCAGGGACTGTTGCATGAAGAAGTACGCACGACTCTTGGCCTCATACGCGACCATAGCCATCACGGCCATGGTGCTCTATACCCCTTGGCTGGTTGGGCTGACGCCCACCGATCCCAGCATCCTGCGTGCCGGGCTTTCCGTCATCTGCGCCATCATGCTGACGGGAGCCTTCGGTGCCTCTACCTACGGCTATCTGCGCCAACCCGAGTACAAGCTGCTCGAGGCAGGCGAGGTTATGGAGCCCGACGATGTGCTGCCGCAGCTGCGCGACTTCTCTGAAGCTTCAGTCGTGGGATCATACGCACGCGAGGCCATGGCGCAGGTCGAGACGGGGGAGCACCGTCGTGATCGTCTGCTTCGGGTAGTGGAAGCCACGTTTGGCGCAGAGAGCTTGAGCCACGACAAGTTTGTCGCGGTGGTTGATGCCGCGCGGCGTACCTTGCTGCGCAACTGCGCCTTGCTTGCCAACCGCGTGCAATCCTTCGATGTCGAGGGCTATCGCAAGGCCAAGCGGCACCTGCCTTCCGGCGGTGGCTCTGCGTTTGAGGCCGAGCAGATAGCCGTCTACGAAGACGCCCTCTCCGACATGCGCGATGTCATAGAGGCGAACGAACGACTGCTGCTTGAGATGGGAAAGCTCGAGATGGAGCTCTCAGACCTTGAGTCGGGCGATACGCGCGAGGACAACACGCGCATGCTCGACGAGGTCAAGGAGCTGCTCGAACAGACGAAGTACTACCGTTAGGCGCCAGGTGGTCCTACGGCAAGGAGGTAGCGATGGCACGCAAGAACAACAAGGCAATCATCGCCGTGGTGGCAGGCATGGTGGTGGTGAGCATCGTAGTCTTTGGGGCCTTCATTCTCGCGCGTAACGTCTTTGTGCCCAAAAACGTGCGCACGGTGGAGGATGCCACAACCACACTCACCAAGATGGTCGAGCGCATAGACCCCTCGACGGCCACGCCCACCAAATCGTCGGTCGAATACACCGAGTCAGAGGACACCACCGCCGACGAGCTGCCCGAGCTTGACAACAACAAGGTGACGGCAGCTGCTACGACCAAGCTCTATGCAGAGATCTGGTGCTCGCCCGAAAAGGCGGGGCAGGGCAGCGATGGCTGGATGCGTGAGCTGGCCGATCAGTTCAACGCCGCGGGGTACGAGGTGGATGGCCAGAAGGTGTCGGTGCAGATTCGCAACGTTTCGAGTGGCTTGGGCAACGACTACATCACCACGGGCAAGGCAACGCCCGATGGCTACTCGCCCTCCAGCAGCCTGTGGATCGACATGCTTGCAGCCAAGGGCATCAACTGCGACTACGTGCGCGAGCGCACGGTGGGCAACGTGGCGGGATTCCTCCTCGACCAGGAGCACTACGACAAGCTCGTGGATTCGTATGGCCAGGCGGACCTCAAGGCCGTGACGGAGGCGACAGGTGCCGGCGAGCTGGTCATGGGCTATACCAACCCCTTTACCAGCAGCACGGGACTCAATTTCCTCGTCTCGACGCTGCTGCGCTACGACCGCAACGACATGCTGTCGGAAACTGCCGTTGAGGGCTTCAGGCAGTTCCAGACGAACGTGCCCTTCGTTGCCATGACCACCGTGCAGATGCGCGATGCAGCCGAGCGCGGCTCGCTTGACGGCTTCGTGCTCGAGTATCAGCTCTACCAGAACGACGCGATGCTCAACAAGCAGTACAAGTTTGTGCCGTTTGGCTATCGTCACGACAACCCGCTGGTGTCGCTTCCCAACACGAGCGCCGAGAAGAAGCAGATACTCGAGCAGTTTGCCACTTACTGCGACGAGAACGGTCAGGATCTTGCCACGCGCTACGGCTTCAATGGCCTCGACTCCTACAAGAGCGAAAACCCTGCTACCGACGGCAAGAGCCTGTTGGCGGCCCAGAAGCTCTACAAGGACAACAAAGACACGGGCAAGCCTGTGGTGGCCGTGTTTGTGACCGACGTCTCGGGTTCTATGGACGGTTCGCCCCTGCGTGCGCTGCAGGAGTCGCTCATCAACAGCATGCGTTACATCAATAGCAGCAACTACGTGGGCCTTGTCTCGTACTCCGACTACGTGACCATCGAGCTGCCGGTGGCGAAGTTCGACCTCAACCAGCAGGCATACTTCAAGGGTTCGGTGGAGCAGCTCCGTGCCGGCGGCGGGACGGCGACCTTTGACGGTATCGCTGTTGCGGCCCAGATGGTTCAGGATGCGCTGAAAGATCATCCCGACGCAAAGCCGCTGATCTTCGTGCTCTCGGACGGCGAGACCAATGCCGGTTACGACCTTCCCGACGTTGAAGGCGTTCTCAAGGCGCTGCGCATTCCGGTGTACACGATAGGCTACAACGCCAACATCGACGCGCTCAAGAAGATCAGTTCCATCAACGAGGCTGCGAGCATCGACGCATCGACCGACGACGTGGTGTACCAGCTGAAGAACCTGTTCAACGCCAATATGTAGGCTCAACCATCAAAGGTGTGCGGCCCGGCTGTAATGGTCTGGGCCAAGGCAAGGCGGCAGCACGCTGCCACGGACATGCAAGGAGGCATATCCATGGGTTTCGATCTTGAGATTCCCGATCCCGAGGAAGTTAAGGACCTGGTAAAGCAGGAGACCGCCATCACCCCCGCCTATGCGCAAGCGGTCGGCACGGCAGCAAACGAGAAGGGCGAGCAGATCGTCAACGTGAATCTCGACTCGGTTGCAAGTCGCCGCGAGATTACGAGTGCCGTGAACGACCTCGGTTCCGACATCATGGAGCGCTCTGCCAGCAAGAATGCGATTCTCGCCAAGCGTATGGGCGAGCTTTCCCGTGGCGGCAGCGAGAGCGGTGAGGTGGCAAAGAGCCTCGAGGACTTGGCCATTCGCATGCGCGACCTCGACCCCTCCGGCATCGACTTTCTCAAGAAGAGCAAGCTCTTCAATCCGGTGCGCCGCTACTTCGAGCGCTACAAGAGTGCTGACGCCGAGATTGCCGAGATTGTTAAGTCGCTCGACCGTGGCCGCACGACGCTCAAGCAGGACAACGTGACCCTGGAGCTCGAGGAAGGTGCCATGCGCGACCTTACCAAGCAGCTCAACCAGAAGCTGGAGATGGCCATCGACCTCGATGCCTATCTCACCGCGAAGGTCGAGGAGATTCGCGCGCAGGGTAACGATAGCGATCGCGTGCAGTTCCTGGAGGAGGAGGTGATCTTCCCGCTGCGGCAGAAGATCATGGACTTCCAGCAGCTGCAGGTGGTCAACCAGCAGGGCATCGTGGCCATGGACGTGGTGCGCCGCAACAATCTCGAGCTCATCCGTGCAGTCGACCGCGCCGAGCACGTGACGGTGGCTTCGCTGCGCACCGCGGTGACGGTGGCAGGTGCCCTGTACAACCAGCGAATCGTGCTCGAGAAGGTGGCGGCCCTCAATGCGACCACCAACGACATGATCGCAGCCACCTCGCGCATGCTCAAGGAGCAGGGCGTGGCCGTGCAACAGCAGGCCACTCAGGCGAGCATTTCGCCCGAGACCCTGAAGCAGGCTTTTGCCGACGCGCTCAGCGCACTCGACGACATCTCCACCTACAAGCAGCGTGCCCTTCCGCAGATGCAACAGACCATCGCCGACTTCAGGGCGATTGCCGACGAGGGCGAGCGTCGCCTGCAGCTCATGGAGAGCTCCGGCAGCTTCGAGCTGTAAAAGGCCGCGGCGGCCCTGTCAACGCGTGCAACGCACGCACTTTCTGGAGTCCAGAAAAAGTTGCGATTAAGCGTTGACAGGGCCTGCGGCACTGTGTATATTAAACAAGCTTGCAAGCGAGCAGGCACTCGGCTGGGTAGCTCAGTTGGTAGAGCAGGGGACTGAAAATCCCTGTGTCGGGGGTTCGACTCCCTCCCCAGCCACCATTTGAAACTGAGGCGCTCCATCAGGGGCGCTTTTCTTGTGCGTAGGTATCTCGGGGAGTCGAACCCGCAAGGGCGCATCGTGCCAGTGGCACGATGCGGGCCGAGCGCAGCGAGGCCTACGAGCGCCGCCGCAGGAGGCGCGGCGACTCCCTCCCCAGCCACCATTTGATTACAGACGCCCCGCAAAGGGGCGTTTTTCATGTGCGGGAAACACACGGAGCCGAACCCGCAAGGGATTCTCACGTCCGCAACGCGTCGACCCCCCTCAGCCGCTCCTAGAATCGCACGTAGAACATCCCGTCCTCGTCGCGCAGGGGGATGTCCTCCTTCTCGTCGATCACATAGCGCAGCGGATAGTTTGCGTAGGCACGGTCGAAGAGCGTGAACCACTGTCCCAGATATGCGTCTGGCCCCTGCAGCTCCATCTCGACACTGCCATCGGGTTCGTTGCGCACCCAGCCCGAGAGCGCCAGCTCCTGAGCCACCTTGCGCGCAGTCCAGCGAAAGCCCACCCCTTGCACCTCACCTACGAAGCGCACATGGATGCGTCTCTGCCGCCAACGGTCATACGCGCCTTGAGAGCCGCTCTGTGGGTCACGTGCCCCAATTTCAGCCATACTTTGCCTCCCGGTAGCGCTCTCTAGCCGTATGTGCGCCTGCGCGGCTCCTGAGGGCTTTGGATAAAACCATGAAACAACGCGCCTCAGGCTGCCCGACGTGTTCGATGTCCATACAATAGCATGCACAAGGGGTCTGCAGCACACCTGCCGCCCCGTCTGTCACAAAGAGGGGACGCAACCATGAGTCTCACCAGAAGAAGCCTCTTCTCGCTCGCCGGTCTGGGCATTGCAGGACTTGCGGCTTGTCAGCGCGAGCACTTTGACGAGCAACCACAGGAGCCCGTGCAGGAGCAGCCTGCACCACAGGAGGAGCCTCCCCAGCAGGAGCCTCCAGCAACCTATCCCGAGTTCGAAGACTTGGCGCTCGATATGGACGGGTGGCGCTACGACGAGCTTGGCGACTGCTACTACCAGCTTGCGGTGCCCTATTGCCTCACTCCCGCAAACGCTCAGTACGAGTCGCTCTCCATCTTCGTCCCGGGTGCCTACCTTGTGGGCACGCCCCACGGGGACACCTATCACTGCGAGCTCGCACCAGATGCGCAGGTGGGCCATTTCACCGCGCAGACTGCCCCTGTGGCGCTCCCCATCAATGTGCCGACTTTCGGCGCGCAGGAGTGCCCTACAACCTATTCCTACGAAGGCCTCGACCGCTACCTGCAGGCAGGCATCGTCTACGTCTATGCGGGCTTCAGGGGCCGCAGCGGCGGGTACGACTCAACCACGCAGGAGTACTTTGCCGGAGGGGCTCCGTGGCCTGTGGTCGACCTGAAGGCGACCGTGCGCTTCCTGCGCTACAACGCCGCGCAGCTTCCGTGCGACCTTTCGCGCATCTTCGCCTTCGGCCTTGGCGCCGCAGGTGGCCTGGCAAGCGCGCTGGGATGCGGGGGTAACGCAAGCTGCTTCGCGCCGTACCTGCAGGAGATCGGCGCGGTGACCCACGACCTGTCGGGTGCGCCGGTTAGCGACGAGATTGCTGGTGTTGCCGCCTGGTGCCCCATAGGGTCCTTCGTTGCAGGTGATGCCGCCTACGAGTGGATGGTTGGGCAGTACGCTTCCGATGAGTCGCGTGCCGAGGGCACGTGGACGAAGCTGCTCTCCGATGACCTCTCCCAGGCGTATGGGGACTATCTCAACAACCTGGGACTCGTCGATGCGGATGGCGTGGCGCTCGAGCTCGATCAGATAGAAGATGGCCGCTACGCAAGCGGAAGTTATTACGACTATCTCGTAAGGCTTATCGCCTCGTCGGCAGCAGACTTCTTTGCCCGTACCAGCTTCCCCTACACCACGCTGCCGCTCATGCCGCGCGTGCGCCTCTTCCCGGGTAACCCGTCCGTGGCGGCTGCCGTCTCGACGGACACCTCTTCCATAACGGACGATAAGGGCACCGGCATTTCGGGTGTGCGTCAGGTGCAGGCGACGGTCTACGACACGCTCAAGAGCTACATTGCCTCCCTTAACGGCGACAGCCGATGGCTGACCTACAACGCGAGCCGAGGAGAGGCCGACGTGACGGGCCTCTGGAGCTTTGTGCGCCAGTGCCGCCCTGCTACGCGTGGCGTTTGCGCCTACGACCAGATTGACCGTTCGGGCCTCGCCAACCAGCTCTTTGGTACCGACAAGGAGCCTTCGCTGCACTTTGACGCTCTTGCGGGCCGTTTGGTGGAGGACAACGCCGAGCGCTACGCACAAGGTGCGGGGTGGTCTCAGGAGCTTGTGAGCGAGTGGCGTGGAGACCTGGTCGAGACCGATGCCCTTAGCGTCACTGTGACCGAACGCGTGAGCATGATGGACCCGCTGAGTCTGCTGGCGGGAGATATCGACATTCCAGCGCTTGCCGTAGCGACCCAGGAGGGCGCCGAGGCACCTGAGGTAACCACCTCTGCTTCGGCCGTTGCTGCCCACTGGCGCATCAATACGGGACTCTTCCAGTCCGAGTCAACCTTCACCAGTGAGGTGAACCTGGCTTGTGCGCGGGCGGCGTGCGACCAGGTGCACGATGTGGCGTTCGAGCCGGTCTGGGGTGCGGGGTTCGAGCTTGCGGAGCGTGCAGGCGACCCCGAGGACAACCTCATAGCCTGGATATGCGCCTGTCTCGCGGCGGACGGGTCCACAGAAGAAGGCGAAGGCGAGGCGACGGAAGCCGCACCAGAGACAGAGCCATCCGAAGAAAACTAGCTAACATACGCCTTATGAATTTGTGATGCAAGACCCAATCGATGGGTAAGCACAAATAACCTCCCTTCGTGCTAGAATTACGATGTCAACACGAAGGGAGGTGCGACGTGTACCAAGTGGGAGAGTACATCGTCCATCCAGGACAGGGAGTTTGCAAGATTGACGAAGTGGTGGCGGAGCCACAGCAAACGTACATGTTGCTTCCCGTGGGAGTCAGAAACCCCATTCGTATCAGTTTTCCGGTAGCCGGCGAGGACCGTCTGCGTCCCGTGCTGAGCAAGGTCGAGGCTGAAAACCTCATCGGCGAGTACCCGCAGATGGACACCGACGACTTCACCGAGCGTAGTCTCGCGCTCGAGGAGGAGCACTTCAAGAACCAGATTAGGCGCGGTACCTGCCGAGATTCGGTTCGAATCGTCAAGACCTTCCGCAAGCGCATCGCGGAGGTGCGCTCTCGCAACAAGAAGCCGCCCGTGGTGTACGAGCGGATCCTCAAGCAGGCAAGCGAGCGCTCCCTGTCTGAGCTCTCCATCGCCTTGGGTGTCACGCCCGATGACGTGCGCCTGCTCTTCGAGAACCAGGGAGAGGAAGACTTCTCCCTCAACTAACGATGATCTTGTCCGCATGTGCGGGCAAAGGCGAGTCCGGCAGGTCCGATGCTGCTGTGGGGGGCACCGGACCTGCCTGTCATGGAGCAAGGTCTCGTATCAAACGTTTCCATATGCGCACAGACGTATGGGCGTTAGGGGAATGCTCCAGCCATTGGGTACAATGGCCAGACTGCAAAATCAAAAGAGCGAGGAGCATACCTATGGCTTCCATTGCCGACGCGTCTTCGGGACGTGCCATCATCACCGTGCTGGGGAGCGACCGCTCGGGCATCGTGGCGGCTGTGGCAGGCAAGCTTGCTCAGCACAGCGTCAACATCCTCGATATCTCGCAGACCATCCTGCAGGGAATCTTCACCATGACCATGCTGGTTGACTTGGGCGGTGCCGACGCGGACTTCGCCGTCATCCAAGACGAGCTCAGTGCGCTGGCGGGCGAGCTGGATGTGCAGATTACCATGCAGCGCGAAGAGGTCTTCAAGTTCATGTACCGCCTCTAGGCGGCATTCCGGCACCCAAGTGCAACGCAGTGGGACAGACCAACTGCGCCGCGACAGACACACATCTGCGCGCTGCTGCCGCGCGCATTCCGTAAGACCCCTAGGTAAGGAGGCCTCATGGCCGACACCATCTACAGCGGGCATACGCGCCGCTATCTCACCGAAATGGACACCTCGGCGCTTGACCATATTGCCGACGCGTATCCCATGCCCTCGGTGGGCATGGGCTTGCCACCGGTGTCCGAGCAGCTCTACGACGGCATGAACCGCGTGGACAAGGTTCCGCCCGAGCTGTACACCAAGTTCGACGTCAAGCGCGGCCTGCGCAACGCAGATGGCTCGGGCGTGCTCGTGGGTCTTACCACCATCTCCAACGTGCATGGCTATAACAAAATCGACGGTCGCGTGGAACCCGACGAGGGCGACCTGATGTATCGCGGCTTCCACATCGCCGACCTGGTGGCAGGTTCCCAAGCCGAGAACCGCTTTGGCTACGAGGAGGTTGCCTACCTGCTGCTTTCAGGCGAGCTGCCCAGCCAGGTGGAGCTCGACGACTTCTGTGCGCGCATTGGCTCGCGCCGCCAGCTGCCCGAGGGCTATCTGGCTCTGTTCCCCCGCACCACCTTCAGCCACTCCATCATGAACGTCCTGCAGCGCGCGACGCTGCTCCTTTATGCCTTTGACCGCACGCCGGATGACACCTCTCCCATTCACGAGATGGACGTTGCCTTGTCGATGCTTGGCCGCTGGCCGCGTGTGGCAAGCATCGCGCACGCTGCCGCCGAGGCGCAGGACAAGAGCAGGCGCCTTTTGGTTCCGCCTGCGCGCGAGGACTATTCGATGGCGGAGTCGATTCTCGACGTGCTACGGGGAGACGAGGGCTTCACGCATGACGAGGCCATGCTCCTCGACGTGATGCTCATGCTGCACGCAGAGCACGGCGGCGGCAACAACTCCACGTTCACCTGCCGCGTGCTCTCGTCGTCGGGTACCGATGCCTATTCTGCCTATGCCGGGGCGCTTGGCTCGCTCAAGGGGCCCAAGCATGGCGGTGCGAACTACAAGGCGGGGGAGATGATAGAGGACATCGCCGCGCATGTGCGTGACTGGGGTAGCGACGACGAGGTTGGTGCCTACCTCGAGCAGATTCTGCTGCGTCGCGCCTACGATCGCACGGGCCTCATCTACGGGCTGGGCCACGCAGTCTACACCGTCACCGACCCTCGTGCCGAGCTCGTCAAGCAGTATGCGGAAAGCCTCGCCGACAAGACGGGGCAGCGGGACAAGCTCGAACTCATCAAGCGCGTGGAGCGGCTCGGCCCCCAGCTCATGCGCAGCGTCCGTGGCATCAAGAAGCCCATCAGTACCAACATCGACATGTACACCGGTTTCGTCTATGAGATGCTGGGTGTGCCTCAGGACCTCTTCACCCCCATCTTCGCCATCGCACGCATGGCAGGCTGGGCGGCGCATCGCATGGAGGAGCTCTACGGGCCGGCGCGTATCATCCGCCCTGCCTACAACTCCTATCTGCAGGAACACAGCTACACGCCGCTGAGCTCTCGCAACTAGCGAGCGAAGCGGGCTTGCCCTGCAGCTGTTCGTGGTCACAAAAGCGGGCGGGCCGCAGGATGGACTCCTGTGGCCCGCCCGTATCGTTTACGGTGCGCTTGCTGGTGCGTGAGCTTCTTGCCGGCGCGCCCTGCCAGGTGCGATGCCTTATGGACGTGGCGTCCGCCTCACCAGATAGCACTTGTGGATGCGCGGGTTGCGCGAGAAGTCTTCGGGGATGGTGCTGGCGGTGATGTCCTCCACCTCCACGCCGGCCTTGGCCAGCGCCGCCTCGTCGATTTTGAAGGTGCGCAGGTTGCATGAGAAGACGCAGACGCCCTTGCGCGTGAGCAGGCGCGACACGCCAATGAGCAGCTCGGCATGGTCGCGCTGCACGTCAAACGAGCTCGTGCGCATGCGCTGGCTGTTGGAGAAGGTGGGCACGTCACAGAAGATGAGGTCCCAACGGTTCTTGCTGTGGCGCTGTTCGCTCACCCAGGCGATGACGTCAGCCTGCACAAACTCGTGCTCGGGCCCCACAAAGCCGTTGCGCTCCATGTTGCGCTGCGCCCACTCGAGTGAGGGTCGCGAGAGGTCCACGGTGGTGGTGTGCAAGGCACCACCGTCTGCGGCGTAGCAAGTGCCCGTGCCGGTATAGGCGAAGAGGTTGAGGAAGCGCTTGGAACCCCTGGCCTCCTTGGCCATCTCGCGCAGCATGCCGCGGGTGTCGCGATGGTCGAGGAAGATGCCACAGTCGAGACGCGTGGAGAAGTTGACCTCGAAGGTGAGGCCTCCCTCGTCTACGAGGTGTGCGCCTTCTGGCAGGGGTGTGCGCCGGCGTCCCTTCCCGGGGCGGGCTCCGTCGCGCCTGCGCGTATCGTCTGTGCGGCGCGTGTCCTCGCGCGACTCATCGGCATACTGCGAGCCGCCGCGTGCCTTCTCGCGTACGCGTACGAAGCAGTTTTTGGGGCTCACATCCAAGATCTTGGGTGCTATGGCCAACACATCGAGCAGGCGCGTGCGCGCGAGCGTGGCATCGATGCTTCGGGGCGGCGCGTATTCGTAGATCTGCAGCCAGCGGCCCGGGGTTTCGGAGCCCTCGAAGAGGTCTATGGAGACGGCGTAATCGGGCAGGTCGCTGTCATAGATGCGATAGCAGCTCACGTCCTCGCGTTTGGCCCACTTACGGCGCAGGCGGTACACCTTGGCGAGTCGTGCGGCAAACTGGTCGCTTGCGGGAAGAAGCGTGTGAACCCGCTCGCCGGAGGGCAGCGTGAGCGAGCCCGCTTGCTGTGGGGCGGGGGAGGCGTACCCAAGCATGTGCGCCTCGTCGCGTCCGACCAGCACCTGCTCTGCGCTGTCCGCAGGGCCAAGCACCAGGTCGGAAATGCGGTCTGCTGCCAGCACCGACGCATGCGAGCCTTGTGGCAACTCCTCCGCAGCGCGGCCGATGGCATCGAGAGCCGCGGCCTGTGCTGCGATGTCGAAGCTCTCGATCCACGACAGGTCGCAGGCAAGCAGTGTGGGCGTCTCTGGCACGAGCTCTGCCACGTCCCGCGCGCACTTCGGCTCAACGGCAATGCCGGCAGCTCTGAGCGCCTGACGCGCCGCACGCTCGCAGCCGACGCGCGGGTCTGCCAGCAGCAGCTCTACGTGGCGTGCGGCGCCTGCATCCGCACGTGCGCGCGCCTCCGCCAACAGCGTCTCCCAGGCCGAAGGATCGTGCTTCGCCCAGTGGGTGAAGGCCCAACGCGAGCGCAGGAGTCCCGGTGCGCGGTCAAGTGCTGGCAGGGCTGCCTCCACGGCAAGTGTGCCCGCGCCGACAAAGGGGATGAGTGCCGTGGGATTGCCCTTGCGGCAAAGCTCGTCCCAGCCTCCCGTGCGCAGCAGCGCTGCAGCGTAGTCGGGTCGTGGGGGCACGACCGTGCTGCGCGACCCACGCGCAGACTCGTAGCCGCGGCGGAAGAGCGGGTCTCCCACGAGGTCTATGCCCACCATGGCACGGTCGCGCGAGATGCGCACCATGATGCGCAGCCCTGAGACCTTGGGGTCTGCGA
>ODAI013711416.1_pt1 | contig 14025 bp, 13 predicted proteins | sample 1539321 | NCBI WGS metagenome assembly ODAI01 (sample SAMN02144231, study PRJEB22623) | gut metagenome | biome: sheep rumen | host: Ovis aries | place: New Zealand
ACCTATGATGTCCAGCTGGTCTATGCGGACAACGCCTCTTCCAACGACAAGGCTCCGACCGCCGCGCAGGATCTGATCTCCAACGGCGTCTCTCTGGTTCTCGGCTCCTACGGCCTCGGCGGCTCCATCGCGGCCAGCGACACCTTCCTGAACGCGGGTGTGCCCGCAATTGGCGTTACCTGCACCAACCCCCAGGTCACTGCCGGATGTGACGTCTATTTCCGCATCTGCTTCCTGGATCCGTTCCAGGGCACGGTCCTCGCCACCTTCGCCAAGTCTGAGCTCGGAGCCTCCAAGGCCTACTGTCTGGCCAAGCTCGGCGATGACTACTCCGGCGGTCTGTGCAACTTCTTTATCGATGCTTTCGGCAAAGAGAACTGTGTATATGAGCAGTTCCCGGAGGGCACCTCTGACTTCTCTACCTATATCACCAATGCCCAGAACCAGGGCTGCGACGTTTTCTTCTCTCCTGTGAGCACGGAGGCGGCCGCCCAGATCATCGCGAAGGCAGATACTCAGGCACTCGGCATGCCGATCCTTGCCGGTGATACCTGGGACTCCAACGTCATCCTGAACGCTGCGAAAGGCACCGATGTCAGAATCTGTGTCACGACCTTCTATCAGGAAGGCGCGGATGCCGAGTTTGACGCCGGCATCAAGGAATGGATCCGCAACGATGCCACTGCCCTTGCCAACAACGGCGGCAATGACGAACTCGCGGCTGTCACAGTCATGGGCTATGATGCCTACTATGTTGCCCTTGAGGCTCTGAAAGCGGCGGGCTCTGTCGATCCTGAGGATGTTCTCGATGTTCTCCCCGGCGTTACCTATGAAGGTGTCACCGGCAACATCGCCTTCGACGACATCGGTGATGCGCTGCGCGACAGCGCTTTCGTCAAGGAGTGCAACACCGAGACGGGTGTTTGGGACTTCGTCACGGTTGCGACCGTCGGGTGATCTCCCGGATCTCTCTCATCCCGGCAAAATAGAGACATCAACATAAAACGGAGTGGAGTGCGGAGCCTGATAACTCCACACTCCACTATATCTATTTAGAGGAAATAGTGTATGGGAAAGACCATATTGCCCTATATCATCTCCGGCATCTCGGTCGGAGGACAGTACGCCCTGATCGCGATTGGATACACGATGGTCTATGGTATTCTGCGGCTGATTAACTTCGCCCATGGCGACGTCTTCATGGTCGCAGGGCTTATGATGGTGTACATGGCGGCATCCCTGCCGCTGTATATCGCTATTCCGCTGATGATTGTCCTGACGGTGCTCCTGGGTTTCCTGATTGAGCGTGTTGCCTATCGACCGCTGCGAACGGCTCCCAGAATGTCTGTCATGATCTCTGCGATCGGCGTCAGCTATCTGATCCAGAACCTGGCTCTGTATATCACCGGCGGCCTGAACAAGAACTATCCGTCGATTCCGTGGATCTCTGACCGGGTTCACGTCCTGGGCCTGGAGACCTCGAGAGTGACAATCATCACGCCGTTTCTGACAATTCTTCTGGTGGTGTTGCTGGTCCAGCTCATCAACCATACGAAGATCGGCATGGCCATGCGCGCCGTGTCCTTGAACTTTGAAACATCTCAGCTGATGGGCATACGCATCAACAGCGTCATCTCTGCTACTTTTATCATCGGCACCTTCCTGGCCGCGGTAGGGTCAATGCTCTTCTTCACCAACTATCCCGGCGTCGTACCGACCTCCGGCGCCATGCCCGGGCTGAAGGCTTTTGTCGCGGCGGTCTTCGGTGGGATCGGTTCTATCCCGGGAGCGGTGATTGGCGCCTTTATTATCGGCGTGGCGGAGAGCCTGATCAAGGGCCTTGACACCATCCTGATTGTCAACGGCACCATCACGGAACAGATCGGTTTTGCGACCTTCTCGGATGCGTTCACATTCATCCTGCTGATTATCGTGCTGGTATTCAAGCCCACCGGACTCTTCGGTGAAAAGACCACCGACAAGGTCTGAGAGGAGGGAAAGATATGAAACAGAATGACAGGAAGTCTTCCTGGATCTCCCTCCTGCTGGTCCTCGCCTTTCTCGCGATAGTCTTCTGGCTGGACCAGATCATCAAACCCACGAATAAGATGTACATGCTCCTGACCGTCCTTCAGAAGGGTTCGGTCTATGCGTTGGCCGCCGTATCCATGAACCTGTTGAACGGCTATACGGGGCTCTTCTCCCTGGGACACGCGGGATTTATGCTGATAGGCGCCTATACCTATGCGATCTTTACGATTCCTTCCTCCGCGAGGGATTCGGTGTATCAGTACTTCGACGCGGCGGTACGCTACTCCTTCCCGGAGAGCTTCTCCAATGCCATGGGGCCGGCCGGCACGGTGCTGGGCGTCGCGGTGGCGGTCATCCTGGCGGGCCTTGCTGCTGCCTTCTTCGCCTGGCTGATCGGCCTGCCGGTGCTGCGCCTCAAATCGGACTATCTTGCCATCGCGACTCTGGGCTTTGCGGAGATCATCCGCGCTGTCTTCCAGTGGCAGAAGCTGGGGCCTGTCACCAACGGTTCCAACCTGCTGAAGAGCTTTGCCCGGACCAGTCAGTTCAAATATAAGATCGGCGACACAAAGCTTGTCTTCTCCACCTTTGTGCCGGTGCTGATTGCGGTGATCTCAATCATCGTCATCGTCAAGCTCGTAAACTCCACGTACGGCCGCGCCTTCAAGGCAATCCGCGATGACGAGGTGGCGGCGGAGGCCATGGGCATTAACCTTGCCAGACACAAGATGATCTCCTTCACCGTGAGCTCCTTCTTCGCAGGCGTGTCCGGCGCCATGATGGCGATGGTGCTCTCCATCGCGCAGGCCTCGAACTTCAAGTCCGCCATGACCTACGAGATTCTGCTTATGGTGGTGCTGGGCGGCATCGGCTCCACTTCCGGGTCGGTCATCGGCTCCTTCCTCTTTGTTGCGGCCTCTGAGTGGTGGCTTCGCGGCCTGGATTCCGGAAAGTTCCTTGGGATTGAGGCGCCGGGCATTTTCCGCAACGGTTTCCGCCTGGTGGTCTTCTCGGTGATTATCATGATCGTGGTGCTCTTCTTCCGTAAGGGAATTATGGGAGAAAAGGAGATCTCGGACCTGTTCCGGAAAAAGAAAAAGGCAAAGGGGGCGGCACGATGAGAAAGGACAAGCCCTGCATCCTCCGGGTGGAGGATGTGACGATGCAGTTCGGCGGCGTCGTTGCCGTCAACAACTTCAGCATGGAAGAGTATGAGGGGGAGATAGTCGCTATCATAGGCCCCAACGGCGCGGGCAAGACCACGGCCTTCAACGTGATCACCGGCGTCTATGCCCCGACAAACGGTCGCGTTTCCTTTGACGGGAAGAAGGTCATCGAGAACTTCCCCCGAGGAAAAATGAAAAAGGCGTACCTCGGCGAGAATGCGGGGAAGTATACCGACCACCTCGAACCCTCACCGGATAAGCTGACAGCGCTGGGAATGGCCCGCACCTTCCAGAACATCCGGCTCTGGAAGAGCATGACGGTCTTTGAGAATGTGCTGATCGCGAAGCATATGAAGCGCACCAGCAATCTCTTTTCCGCGACTTTCGGCATGAACAGGGCGGAGGAACGCCGTCAGCGCGAGGAGGCGGATGCTCTCATCGAGACGGTGGGACTCTCCGATGTGCGGGATGAGCTGGCCACCAGCCTCCCCTACGGCAAGCAGCGCCGGCTGGAGATCGCCAGAGCGCTCGCCACGGACCCCAAGCTGCTGCTCCTGGATGAGCCTGCCGCGGGTATGAATCCGCAGGAAACCGTGGAGCTGACCCGCTTCATCGGAGAGATCCGCGATCAGTTCCACGTCAGCATTCTGCTGATCGAGCATCACATGGACCTGGTCATGGATATATCAGACCGGATCTATGTGTTGGACTTCGGCAGCATGATTGCCCATGGCACGCCGGTGGAGATCCAGGCCAATGAAAAGGTCATCGATGCATACCTGGGGGTGACGGACGATGCTTGAAGTAAAAGACCTGCATGTATCCTACGGCGGTATCCGCGCCTTGCGGGGCGTGGACCTGGAGGTGCCGGACGGAAAGATCGTCACCCTCATCGGCGCCAATGGTGCAGGGAAGTCTACCCTGCTCCGCACCATTTCCGGTCTTGTGAAGGCGGAGAGCGGCTCTGTGACTTACGGCGGCAAAGAGCTTCTCGGCATGCCGATCAACAAGATCCTCGAAGAGGGTGTCGCCCAGGTCCCGGAGGGACGGCGCGTTTTTACCAACCTCTCCGTTCTTGAGAATCTGAAGATTGGCGCCTATCTCCGCAAGGACAAGGCGGGAATCCAGAAGGATATTGAATGGGTGTACGAGCTGTTTCCCAGACTGAAGGAACGCTCCTGGCAGATGGCGGGCACGCTCTCCGGCGGCGAGCAGCAGATGCTGGCTGTAGGACGGGCACTGATGAGCCGGCCGAAGCTCATGATGATGGATGAACCCTCTCTTGGCCTTGCCCCGCTGGTGGTGAAGGGCATCTTTGAGATCATTCGGGAGATCAACCGCCAGGGTGTCACCGTGCTGCTCATCGAGCAGAATGCCAACATGGCGTTGAAGACGGCTGACCTGGCTTATGTGCTGGAGACAGGCGAGATCACCCTGAAGGGAACCGGCGCCGAACTACTGACCAACGAGGCGGTCAAGAAGGCCTACCTCGGCGAGTAAAACACCAGAAAAGGCAGAACCGCAAACATTCAGCCGGAAAGCCGGAGCGGTTTTCCAAAACCAGAACAATCCCGCTCTGACCTGGAGCTGTACGCTGCAGGCCAGAGCGGGATTGTTTTGCCTGCGCATTTCGCTCCAACGCTGTGAGAGGGGCCTGACAGACTGTGCGAAATCGGAACCGGAGAGCCTTTCCTGGAATAAGCCCTGCTGAAAGCTCCTGCCAAAATGCGGCAGGTATTTTTGTCTATCCTGACGAAATGAAAAAAAGCAGAAAAATAGCCTTGCTTTTTCCAGGCATGTCTCATATAATGGTGGAGCGTAGTGGCTTGAAGTGGAGCAAAGTGGAGAAGAAAGGGGGGCAACGAGGGTGACAGGACAGTACCAGCACACACTGGATAACAAGGGACGGATTTTTGTCCCGGTGAAGCTCCGGGAAGAGCTGGGGCCGGTGTTTTACATCACCCTGTCCATGGATCGTTGTCTCAGTGCCTACAGTGCGGAGAACTGGGAACTCCTCACCGAGAAGGTGAATGCTATGCCGTACATCCGCCAGAGGAAGATCCGTCCGCTCTATGCCCACGCCATACGATGTGAGCTGGACGCACAGGGGCGTGTTCTGATTCCGCAGAACCTGCGGGACTGGGCAGGCCTTGTAAAGAACGTGACAGTAGTCGGCTGCAACAACCATGCGGAGCTCTGGGACAGCGAAAGCTGGGAAAAGGTCTTCGAGGCGGAAACCTCTCCGGAGAATATTGCCGCGGTGATGGAGGAGCTGGAGTTCTGATGGCGGAGCATGTCTCCGTCCTGCTGCGGGAATGTATAGAGAATCTGAATATTCGCCCTGACGGGATCTATCTCGACGGGACGCTGGGCCTCGGAGGCCATTCGCTGGAGATCGCGAAGCGGCTCACGACCGGCCGCCTGATCGGGATTGACCGGGACGAAACGGCCATCGAAAGAGCAGGTGAGCGCCTGAGTGACTGTGCAGGGGTGTTCACCGCTGTGCATGGGAGCTTCGGTCACCTTGCGGAGATTCTGGACGGACTCGGGATCGAGGCCGTGGACGGGATGCTTTTTGATCTGGGCGTCTCCTCTCCGCAGCTGGATGAGGCGGAGAGGGGCTTCTCGTACAGGCTTGACGCACCCTTGGACATGCGCATGGACCGTACCGGAGAGAAGACAGCCGACGATGTGGTGAATACATACGATGAGGCGGAGCTGAGCCGTATTTTTTTTCAGTACGGTGAGGAACGCTATGCCCGTCGGGTAAGCGCGGCGATTGTACGGGAGAGGGAGAAGAGACCGATCCGCACGACACTGGAGCTCGCGGAGATTATTCGGAGTGCCATGCCGGCGGCCGCGCTGCGGGAAAAGCAGCATCCGGCAAAGCGGTGCTTTCAGGCAATCCGGATCGAGGTCAACGACGAGCTGAAAGAAGTCGAAGACATGATGCGCGCAGCTCCCGATTACCTGAATCCCGGAGGAAGACTCTGTGTGATCTCCTTCCATTCCCTGGAGGATCGGATAGTCAAGCAGGGGATCGCTGTGCGTGAGCACGGCTGTACCTGCCCGCGGGAGGCGCCGGTCTGCACCTGCGGCTTCCGCCAGACTCTCAGAAGCGTCAGCAGAAAGCCGATTCTGCCCAAACCGGAGGAGTGTGCCGCAAACCCGAGAGCCCGCAGCGCGAAACTCCGGGTAGCGGAAAGAATATAGAGAATGAAGTTAGCCAGACTGATTGAGAAACTGAACATTGTGCAGATCACCGCTGATCCTGAGACAGAGATCAGCGGAATCAGCTATGATTCGAGAAAAACGGAACCGGGTGACCTCTTCGTTGCCATAAGGGGTTTTGAAACAGACGGACACCGCTTCATCGGCAAGGCCATGGAGCAAGGGGCGGCAGCGGTCCTCTGTGAGGACGAGCCGGTCGCTGGGATCCCGGCGATCCGGACGGACAACAGCAGACTCGCACTCGCTGTCTGCAGCAGTGTCTTTTTTGACAATCCTGCTGCAGAGATGCGGATGATCGGAATCACCGGTACCAGCGGAAAGACCAGCGTCAGCCTCTTGCTGAAGCATGTGTTGGAAGAGACCTGCGGTGCAAAAGTGGGGCTCATCGGTACGGTTGGCATTCAGATCGGGGACGAGGAACTGCCTGCGGACCACACGACCCCGGAGAGCTATGAGCTGCAGAAACTGTTCCGCCTGATGGCTGAGAAGGGCTGCAGTCATGTGGTAATGGAGGTCTCTTCCCACGCGCTGGAGCTGGATCGGGTGGCGGGGATCCGCTTTGACACGGCGGTGTATACCAACCTTTCCGAGGATCACCTGGATTTCCACGGAGATATGGATCACTATGCCGCTGCAAAGCGCAGGCTCTTTTCACAGTGCGATTGGGCCTGCTTCAACGCGGATGACGCGTGGATGCCTTTTATGCGGGAGCATGCCCGCTGTGAGAGCATCCTGTACGGATATGACGAAAGGGCGGATCTGAGAGCGGAGAATCCGCGTTTTCTACCTGACCGAGTCCGCTTCGACACGGTGTGGAAGGAGGAGCGGATCCCGACAGAGCTTCGTATCCCGGGCACCTTCTCAGTGCACAATGCACTGGCTGTTATGGCGGCGGCTCTGCGGGAGGGTGTTTCTCCCGAGAAGACTGCCGCAGCTCTCAGAACTGCCCATGGGGTGAAGGGACGGCTGGAATCAGTTCCGTCGGACGGGAACTACCATATTCTGATTGATTACTCCCACAAGCCCGATGCTCTGGAAAAGGTGCTGAAGAGCCTGCGCCCGACAACATCGGGCAGGCTGATCTGCCTGTTCGGCTGCGGGGGAGACCGGGACAGACTGAAGCGTCCCATCATGGGGAGAATTGCAGGAGACCTTGCGGATTATGTGATCATCACCAGTGACAATCCGCGTACGGAAGACCCTGAGGCAATCCTGGATGAGATTGAAGCCGGACTGGCAGGGACGGAGACACCCTGGGTCCGGATCTGCGACCGCACCGAAGCCATCCATCGGGCCATTGATCTTGCGGGAGACGGTGATGTGATCCTCCTGGCAGGGAAAGGCCACGAGGATTATCAGGTCGTCGGGCATGAGAAGCGCCACATGGACGAGCGTGAGATCGTGGCTGAGTACCTGAAAAAGAGAGAAGCGGAGAGATCGTTATGACGATGCCTATATTGAGCGCCTTTGTGCTGGCGTTTCTGTTTGCCCACGGGCTGGGAAACCGTTATGTCCCCTGGCTGAAGGAGAAGAAAGCGCAGCAGATTCACAAACTGGAAGTGACACAGCATGCGGGAAAGGACGGAACGCCTACCATCGGAGGCGTGTTGTTTATTGCGAGTGCGGTGCTGGTCTGTCTGACGCTGGGCTTCCCCGCAATGCTTCAGGGACGCTTTGAGCATATCTTTGTACTGGTGTTCGCCATGATCTTCGGTGGGATCGGGCTGGTTGACGACCTGAAGAAGGTTCGCGGCCATGCGAACGGAGGGCTTACGACGATGCAGAAGTTTACACTTCAGCTTGTGGCGGCCTTCCTCTTTATCATGGTCATGCGCAGGGTTGGGTTCATCACGCCTTCTCTGTACATGCCCTTCTCCGGTAAGGTGTTCCTGCTGCCCTCCTGGCTTTACTATCTGTTCGCCATGTTTGTCATCGTGGGGACAGTCAACTCTGTAAACATCACCGATGGAATCGACGGACTTGCGACGGGGACGTCGATCCCGGTGTTCCTGTTCTTCGTACTGATTACCTTTGCCTGGGGGACAAGATACCAGCAGCTGGGCCTCTTCGCCTCCGCCATGGTGGGAGGACTGATGGGATTCCTCGGGTATAACTTCAACCCGGCCAGGGTTTTCATGGGCGATACGGGGAGCCTGTTCCTCGGAGGAGCAATCGCGGCGCTTGCCTTTTCCTATAATATCCCGATGATCCTGATCCCGCTGTGCGTCATGTTCATTCTTGAGACGCTCTCGGATATCATTCAGGTGGGGTACTATAAGCTCAGCCACGGCAAGAGAATCTTCAAGATGGCGCCGTTCCATCACCACCTGGAGATGGGTGGATGGACCGGGCGCAAGTGGAAGGAGAAGGAACTCTTCGTTCTCTACACCTGCGTGTCTGTGATCTGCATGGCGGTGTCTTTTCTGCTGGTATATAACATCACGGGCTGAGAGGCGAAACCAGCATGAAATTTGTACTCACATGCGGCGGGACTGCCGGACATATCAACCCGGCGGTTGCCGTCGCTCAACGTCTTCAGGAACGGATACCGGGATGCGAGATTCTCTTCCTCGGCGCCGAGGGGAAAATGGAGATGGACCTTGTCCCCCGGGAGGGATACCGGATCCTGCCGCTGAAGGTCACAAATCTGAGCCGCGGCCGCCATCTGGAGGATATCGGCCACAACCTGAATACTTTGAAAAATGTATTCGCCTCCGAGCATGATGCCAGGCGGATTCTGAAAGACTTCCGGCCGGACGCGGTACTCGGAACAGGAGGGTACGTTTGCTATCCCGTTCTGCACGAGGCGGCAAAGCTGGGAATCCCGACGCTGATCCATGAGAGCAATGCGGTCCCGGGATTGACTACCCGGATGCTGGCAAAGCAGGTGAATTGCGTCCTGCTGGGCTATGAGGAAAGCCGGGAACACTACGGAGAAGCAAAGAAGATCCTGGTGACGGGTACGCCGGTTCGCGGCGCCTTTGATGCCTGGGACCGGGAGGCAGCGAGGCGTGAGCTTGGAATTCCGGAAGGAATGCCGCTGGTAGTATCCATGTGGGGCTCGCTGGGCTCCGGACATATGAACGAGATTTTCGAGAAGATGCTCCCCCTCATGAAGGGACAGAGAGATTTCCGCATGATCCATGCCACAGGCAGCGCATACTATCAGGGCATCCTGAACGCGGTGTCAGAGGCCGGTGCGGAACCGGAGGAATGCGGGGTAGAGATCCGGGAATATATTTTTGACTCCCCCAAGGTGCTCGCGGCGGCCGATCTGGTACTCTGCCGGGCGGGCGCATCCACCCTTTCTGAGCTGAGCCGCATCGGAAAACCTGCTTTGATTGTCCCTTCACCCAATGTGACCAATCATCACCAGGAGCGGAACGCGCGTCTGGTGGAACGGGCAGGGGGAGCGCGGGTACTGCTGGAAGGGGAGTTCACGGAGGAGAGCTTTCTGGAGGAAATCGTCAGTCTTCTGCGAGATACTGACCGGCTGAGAGAAATGGGGAAGGCCATGGAGTCTCTCTCCGTGCGGGACGCCCTGGAGCAGATCACCGAAGCGGTACTCCGCTGCGCCGGAAGCAGGGACAGAGACAAAAATTAACTTTTCCTGTCGGACAATATGTGCTATAATAAGCAGGCTGTGTTTTGCAGCCTGCTTTATTATTTGATTCTGACTGTGCGACGGTCCCCTGGGAGGTCCTTATGGCGGCAAAAAGCTGGAAAGAAAGACTGAACCTGTCTGTGTTCACCGATGAGACACAGGAGGAGTTCCTGCGCGCCAGACGCCGCAGAGGCTTCAGCCGTCCGCTGATCTTCGTGGTCGTCATTGTGGCGGCGGTCTTTTTCCTCAGTCTGTTCTTCCGCGTGGAGGACATCCAGGTGGAGGGAAACGTCCATTACACCGATGAGGAGATCATCCGGGCCATCGATATTGAAGAAGGGGACAACCTGTTCTTCTTCGATCGCTTCGCTGCTGTCAGCCGTGTATTCGCAAAGCTGCCGTATATTGAAGAAGTCACCCTGCAGCGTGCGCTGCCGAACCGGATGACGGTTACGGTCCGGGAGAGCACTGCGCTCGCCTATTTGATTCTCGGTGATGAGGAATGGACCATGGATCACAACGCGAAGATCCTGGGTAAGGCTGCCGAAGGGGAGACTGACCGCTTGGTTCCGATTGTGAACTTCAACCCCGGTACCCTGTTCATCGGAGAGCGCATGACAGCAGCCAACGGGAATGAGGACAGCGTCGATTATCTGGTTGATATTCTGCACCAGATCGAGGGCCGGAATATGGTCGGCCGGGTCCGCAGAGTGGACTTCGAGAGAGAGAACAGCCCCGAGCTGGTCTACGAGGGACGTTACACGGTTGTGCTTGGCCGTTATTCTCAGGTGGACCAGAAGTTTGCGATGCTGGCCGGTGTCCTGGAGACCCTGAAGGAAGGCGACCTGGGCGTGATTGACCTGTCTGACGGAAAGCGGGCTCTCTTCAGCCCCAACTGATGAAAGAATTATGTCTCTGATTTTTGTTTGAATCGCCAAAAATGACAATCTGTTTACAAAAAGTTTCCCTGAAATGAAAAAAACTATTGACCTGAGCGGAAAAATGTAATATTATAGGGAAGACCAAAGACAGAGTGTTACGCTTTAGTGGCGTTATTGATTCAGACAGGAGGCACAGGTTATGGATTTTAAGACCGAAGCGGGTCCCGAGAATGTTGTTACAATTAAGGTCATTGGAGTCGGCGGAGCCGGCAACAATGTTGTTATCCGCATGGGGAAGGACGGCACGCAGTGCGCCGAGTTCATATCGGTCAATACCGAGAAGCAGGCACTGACGATCTCCAACGCCGATGTGAAGATCCAGATCGGCGAGAAGATTACAAAGGGCCAGGGTGCGGGTTCGGATCCCGAAGTCGGGAAACGTGCGGCAGAGGAGAGCCGGAATGCGATATCCGCAGTCCTTGAGGATACGGACATGGTCTTTATCACGGCCGGTATGGGCGGCGGCACCGGTACGGGCGCTGCGCCGACGGTCGCGGATATTGCGAAGGATGCCGGGATCCTGACGGTCGGCGTGGTGACCAAGCCTTTCAAGTTTGAGGGTAAGCGCCGGATGGACCAGGCCAATGCCGGGATCCGGGAACTCCTCGGAAAGGTTGACTCTCTCCTGATCATCCCGAATGACAGACTGAAGTACGCCACTGACCAGAAGGTCACTCTGGCGAATGCCTTTGAGATCGCGGATGACGTGCTGCGCCAGGCTGTGACCAGCATCTCCGACCTCATTAAGAATACCGGCTTTATCAACCTGGACTTTGCGGATGTGACCTGCATCATGCAGGATGCCGGATATGCACATATGGGCGTTGGACACGCCGCCGGAAAGGGCAAGGCAGAGGAAGCCGCCCGGATTGCGGTTGCAAGCCCTCTGATGGAGACTTCCATCAACGGCGCGCACGGTGTGTTGATCAATATTACAGGTTCCTCCGACATGGGCCTGGAAGATGTGGAAGCCGCTGCTGACCTCGTCCAGGAGGCTGCGCACCCGGATGCGAACATCATCTTCGGCGCGAGCTTCGATGAGACCATGCAGGATGAGATCCGCGTAACCGTCATTGCGACGGGCTTTGAGGAAGGCGCGGCAGAGGCGGCGGCAGCGGAAAAGGCTGCTGCGGAGAAGCACGCTGCGGCTCAGGTTCAGGAGCCGATTGTACCGGTTGCCCAGCCTGCCCCGGCTGCAGCCGGCGGTCCCAGCGTCCCGCCTGTCTTCCCGGTAGCGCCCGTTGCGAAGCCTGCTCCGTCGACACCGGAGGAGAAGGCTGACAAACCGGCGGAAGATCCTTTTGACAATATTTTCAAGATTTTCAATACCAAGTAAGCACGGAAGATCTGTGCCGGATTCGGTTGATCGTGAAAAGCTCCTCCTCGGCGGAGGAGCTTTTTCATCAGGAGAGACGATATGAAGAAACTGATCTTTGTGGTCAGCGATCTGATCCGATATTATAACGACCGCCAAATTCCTCTGGCCTCTGCGGCGCTGAGTTATTACCTGACGATGACATTCTTCCCATTGGTCATCTGCCTGTACACCCTTTTGGGGAGAAACTACGACTGGGCGATGGAGATCCTGGAGTTCGCGGAGAGCTTTCTGCGGACGGATACCGTACAGACGATACGCAGTTTTCTCAGCTATGTGGCCGGCAATTACAGCACGCTGATGTTTTATGCCGGGCTGACGGTGCTGCTGACCTCGGCTTCGGCAGGAGTACGCAGCATGATGGTGACAATCGGGAGAATGCAGGAGCAGCAGCGGTATTACGGGCTGGCGTCTTTTCTCTTCAGCCTGCTCTTCGCCGTGGAGTTCATTGTGGCGGTTTACTTCGGCATCCTGGTGATGTTCACCAGCAGGGATCTGCTGAATCTTCTGAATGAGAAGATCCCATTCCTGGACATCAGCCGAGGCTGGCTTCTGCTGAAGTATATCATTCTGGGAGCGCTGCTGTTCCTGATCCTCTTCGGGATCTATTCCGTCTCCCGACCGAAGGGGTCACGTCTGGCCGTCTGGCCGGGCGCCATCCTCGCTACACTGGGGATGGTTGCCATCAGCCTGGTTTTCTCAAGCTTCATCTACGCGTCTGCGCGCTACTCCCTGGTTTACGGCTCCATGGCCTCCGTAATCCTCCTGATGTACTGGATGTATCTGGAGTGTCAGAATATTTATCTTGGAGCGGCGTTCAACCTGGCCATCAGCGATCTGCATATGGAGGAGATCGTATGAAATTGGCGGAATGGCTTCTGAGAGCACTGAACCGCCTCGTGACCTTCCTCACCTGCCTGATGCTCCTGCTTGCAGGACTGTACGCGGTCTATGCGCTGTGGGATAACCGGCAGGTTTATGAAAGCGCGGGGAGCGTGCAGGAGAGCCTGCTCAAGCTAAAGCCGAAGCCCTCCGAGGAAGGGACGGAGAGCGACCCCGGCTTTGAGGAACTCCAGGCACTTAACCCGGATGTCTGTGCCTGGCTCAGTCTGGAAGGCACTGAGATTGAATACCCGGTCCTGCAGGGGCGGACAAACCTCAGCTATATCAGTACGGATGTCTACGGAAAGTACTCACTTGCCGGCAGTATTTTTCTCGATTCCAGAAACGGAAGGAACGGGGAAGACCTTTACAATCTGGTTTACGGACATCATATGGAGAATCACAGGATGTTCGGCGATCTGGAGCTGTACCGGGACAGCGCGTTCTTTTCCGGGAGTGGGAGAGGCAGCCTGCTCCTGCCGGAGCGGTCATATCGCCTGACACCGGTACTGTGCTTTCAGTGTCCGGCGTCAGAGATGCTGATCTTCGACCCTGAATACGCGCAGATGCACCTCGCGGAGATGCTTGCCTTTGCGGAGCGGAGCGCGGAACAGCGAAACGGAGAAGCGCTTGCGGCATTGAGGGCGGATGAAGTCGGTCGGGTCCTGGCCCTTACTACCTGCTCGACGGACTTCACGGACAGCCGGACAGTTGTGCTGATGGCGATGGAAGAGAACTGATCCCAAACTTCAGAAGACGACAGATTTGAAAGGAAATTGCATGAATGAGAGCCTG
>ODAI010872315.1_pt1 | contig 14024 bp, 14 predicted proteins | sample 1539321 | NCBI WGS metagenome assembly ODAI01 (sample SAMN02144231, study PRJEB22623) | gut metagenome | biome: sheep rumen | host: Ovis aries | place: New Zealand
GCCGCTGATGATATCCTGAACCGAGCTCGGCGCGCAGTGGGAGAGGATCACATCCACCCGATTGCCGACGGCGTCGAGGTTCTTCAACCCCTCCGCGTATTCTTCCTCAGACGGAAGCTCCTCCTTCCACCAGGACAGATGGTTGACACGATACAAGGCTCTGGCCCGGTCCAGTCTGCGCCGTTTTTCGTAGAAGTCCGGATCATCCAACTCCAGAATCCCGGAGCTGATATCGTGGGAGGAGGCCCCACCCATCACGAAAAAGCGCAGATCGTCGATGACAAAGACCTGCCCGCGCATCAGATGGATCACGTTGGGCCGGATATACTGTGCCTTGCCGCCGTGCCACTGCTCAACCGGGTAAGTCGCCAGCAGGTCGTAATTCTCATGGTTTCCGTCCAAGAAGAGGGTGGTCCAGGGTTTGGATGCCAGCCAGTCCAACCAGTACTTCTGGTAGGAGGACTCGTTCCACACGCCGCCGAAATCGCCGCAGATGACCACAAAGTCATTTTCCGTGGCGTCGAAGGATTTCTTCGAAAAACGGTTGAATTCCGCGTGGGTGTCGCCGGTAATGTAGATCATGTGCCCCTCCTCTCTGGATATTTATATCTGTTTTGCTTATCTGGCTCAATTATATCACACTCAGACCCTTCGGGCAAGAAGGATCGGCATTCTTCTTCCGCATGGCTTTCGGCTGCGTTTCTCAGTAACTCGCGCACTTTTCCAGCCTCCCGTTTCCGGCAGTGCTGATCATACTCCCACTCAGCCAGGTTTACCTTGCGGCTCAGAGCATCTGCAATTTCGTCAGGCTCGTCTTTTAGCAGGCCGAACTCTGCAAATACTTCCTCAGCAGGAACATACTTCCCGGTTTTTGCTTCTTCTTCGGCAAGCCGAAGTGATTCTTCGATATTGGTGACTTCCCGTTTCCATGTCTCATGATCAGAACCACAGAAGGTCATACCATAAAGGATCTGGGCGAGGACGGTTTCCATGTGGTCAAGCGTCAGCTTTGTATCCGCGATACGAAAAATCCCTGCCTACCTCTGCTTTGACATATTTTCAAAGAATATATCAAAAAGCCTTCGCCCGTTAGGTGCGATACCCTTCGGCGAAGGCTTTTTGGCGACCTGCCTATGTGTCGCCCTGAGCATATTGAAGAATATTCTTCTCATGTGGACAACAGCGCTATGACGCCAGTTTTCTCGTTTTCTTCTCATTATGATGTACCAATTTAAACGTTCGCACTTTTTGTCTCAAAAAGCTGTTCAATGCGCAAGTTGTTTTAAAAAATACAGTATCTTAAAATTAACGCTCGCTTATTTTTAGATAAATGTGCTATCTTGAAAGCAGCAATTGACATGAGAAATCATGATTCTTCACTGAGTATTTCATGCTTGTACTTGTAATACGTGTTGCGTGAAATCCGCAGGAGCCGAATAAGATCCGTATCACTGAGGCTGCCGTTAAAATCTTTTGAGTGCTTTCGTATGATTTCTTTTGAATGAATGCTCTTCTTCGTCGTGACTTTTTTACCTGCAATCCGGCCGATCTGCTTCCCGTTGAGCCTTGCGGTCTCAATGCCCTCTCTGGTGCGCTGATGAAGGTCTGCCACTTCCTTTTCGGCCTGCTCAAAGGCCAGACGTATTTGTTCCCGAGCGAGCTCCATCAGAAATCGGTTCACGCCCTCCAGAATGAGATCTACATTCGTTCCGGTCATTGGAACAGACGATGACAACGCATTTCGAAAAGTAGCGGTATCAATCATCGGCTCCTTCAGGAATATCAGTTCCACACCTCGATAATATAGGGCCTCATAGTCACGGAAACCATCCTCTGCATTTCGGCTCATGCGGGAAACAGAATCGAAGACAATCTGATCTCCGCTTTTCACATGGGAAAACAGCCGTTGCCATTTCGGGCGTGAAGAAGTTGTTCCTGTAAACGCCTCATCTACGATTACGGCGTCCGGGTATTTCGCCTTGATATTTCTGATCTGCCGATCAATGCTTTGCTTTGGATTGCTGATTCTGGCATATCCGTAAAGCATGCATCCCACCACCTTATGAAATAATCGATGAAATATTATTGTAAGGCCAGGGCATACCGCTGAGGGTCCCTGCCCTTAAATCGGATTTCGATTTCTTCGGCTGAAAGGACGCGGACACAGTCAACCAGCCTGCGGGTAATTTCATCATCGTATTGGATGGTTGCTCCCCTAAGGCTCTCGATAGCTTCGCTCACTCCTGCCAGCTGCTCTGCGGTGACGTTGCTCTCTTTTTTCTTCTGCTTGTTTACAGCGATGCGCTGCTTTACTTCGTTGAGCTCTTTCACCAAACTAGCCATTTCTGCGGTGTAGCTGCCGCTGCCTGCTGCCAGGGTGATTTTGCTTACAAGTTCCTTCGTCCGCAGCTCATCTGCCGCGGTGCTGTCCTTGCCGCCAAAGTAGATTTCGGCATGCAGCTTGAGAGCGTCAATTGCGCTGACAGAACTGCTCTCTCCGGCAAGCTTGCAAATTGCACCGACGATGGTGTTTTGTAAAGACTGTTCCTCAACAGTAGGCGAATTCTGGCAGTATTTCTTCCCGTAGTCCAGCCTGCTGATGCAGCGCCAGACAATACGTTTTGAACCATGAGAGGTCCATGTGCATCGGCGGTACGGTGTGCCGCAACAGCCGCAGACCAGCAGCTCCGTTAATGCAAATTTACTGGAATACTTGCCGGATTCTGTCTTTGTGCCCACCTGCTTGACTTTCCGCTTGCTGTTTCGGCGTGCAAGCTCCTCTTGGGCACGGTCGAACATGGCGCGGGACACAATCGCAGGATGACTGTTTTCTACGTAATACTGCGGCCTGTCATCGTTCTTTTTCGATTTGTGACTGATGCAGTCAACAACATAGGTTTTCTGCAGCAGCGCATCTCCTTTATACTTTTCGTTCATAAGGATGGATCGTATCGTACAGGCGCTCCATGTTTCCTTCCCCATCGGAGATGGGATACCCCGATCCTCCAACAGCCGCTTAATCTGACCCTGACTGTCCCCGGCAAGGAAGCGCTGGAAGATCAGACGTACTGTCTCAGCCTGCTTTGGGTCAATCTCCGGTTTTCCGTCAGGCCCTTTCCGGTAGCCCAAGAAGGATTTGTAGCTCATGGAAACATTCCCGTTCTTTGCAGCAATCTGCTTACCAATCCGGACGTTTCCGCTGAGAGACTCTGATTCGGATTGGGCAAAGATTCCATGCATGCTGATATAGATCTCGCTGGTCATATGCATGGTGTTGAGGCCCTCTTTTTCAAAGATGACCGGGATCCCGAGCCCCTTCAGCTCACGGATGTAATTGAGGCAGTCTACAGTGTTTCTTGCAAACCGGGATACCGACTTCGTGAGGATCATATCGATTTTTCCGTTCCGGCAAAGACGGATCATACGCATGAATTCCTTGCGTTTGTTTGCCTGGGTGCCGGAGATTCCCTCATCGGCGAAAATCCCGGCCATCGCCCATTCTGGATTTTTCATGATTTTGTCGGTGTAGTAGCTTCGCTGTGCCTCAAAGGACATTTCCTGCTCGTCCGAATCTGTAGAGACACGGCAGTAAGCGGCAACACGCAGCTGCTTATTGGATGGTTTTGCTTGCTCTGGCAGGATTGTCGGCGGGATGACCCGCACAGTTTTTTGCTGTTGTACTTGTTCCATGGACCTACGCCTCCCGCACAATCTGATCGTTGATCAGCGTTATCTCTAATGCTTCATCATCTGTCAGTCTGATTTCTTTTACCGTTTCCATAACGGTTTTTCGTATATTGGAAGAGGACAGATTGGCTGGAGCCAAAGCTGTCCTCAGTTTATCCGTAATTACAAGCCCGGCAGTCAGAAGGCGGTAACGTTCTGCCGCCAGGTCAAAGATCCTGCTTCGAATCTCTTCAGGATCAGCGTCTGGGGATCCCAGCAGTCGTTCGATTTCATTCTCTGCTCTGCGGATTGCCAGACTTGACTCCCCGCAATCAGGTTGCTGAATCTCTGCGATTTGCAGTAGACGATGAATTTGAGCAGTCATTTTCGGATCGCTGAATCGGTACTCTCGTTTGCAGTCGGGATTCGAGCAGACATATTTTTGAGGATACTTTCCTTTTTGAGCGTAGCGTCTCTTGGCGGGAGCACCACAGGCTCCGCAATGGATCGGTGCAACGGCGTCTGTGATTGTCGTGATTGCTTCTTGACCTTTTTGATATTGGTTTCTCCCACACCGTATTTCCTGAGCGGCCATAAAGACATCCTGTGCAACAATCGGAGAGAATTCATCATTTCCGGCGTATTTCCCGTTACACAGCAACCGATAGACCCTGTTCACGTCCCAATCACTTCTTCCCGGGAGAAATTCTGTTCCGGCCATAGTGAGCTTCGATGCAAGGTCCTTCAATGATGCGCCGGAGATATAATCTCGAAATATGGTTTGGATCACCGAGGCTTCTGTTTCATTTACCTTGATTTGTGCGTCCTGAATATAATATCCGTAGGGAATATAGCGGTTGATCATCCTCTCTGACATCTCCTTTTGATGATTGGCAGACCCTCCGGCAGAACGAGGCCACCGCGCAGGTGAATCTCCAGCGCTTCATTACCTGTCACCAGAATGTGGTCAATCACTGTTTTCAGTATTTCGTATTCACCGTTTTGCAGATCTTTTCGGACATCCCCTGCAGTATCCTGCAGCTCTTCCAGCCGGTCAATCGTCTCGTCATCGCCGGCTTGCAGCAGCACGCGGCGGTCACTGCGAAGACGGGAAATCTGTTCCGTCAGCCCACGATTCTGATCTACAAAGTCGGCTGCGTCCAAAATTCCTTGTGCTTGAAGGCTTGTCAGCATCATGAGCTGGGCATTTGTTTCCGCTATGGAACGGTCGATTTCCTTGATTTTTTCCTGGCTTTTCGATAAGTACTGCTGCAGACGATCCAGATACTTTACCGTTTCTCCGATCAGAACGGGATTCTCATCGACTGTGCGGAGGACACGGTCGATTGCAAGACTGAGCGATACTTCGTCAATTGAAATGCGGGGGCAGTTATAGCCGAGCCGTTTCCGGCTCCCACAGACCCAATAGCCAGTGTTCAGTCTGGTGAACGCGCAACCGCAAGCCGGACATTTCAGAAGCCCTGCATATTTCCTGTTGGGCCTCCGCTTTCCCTGCTGATACTTTTTCAGGGCCTCCTGCACTGCCAGAAAATCCTCCCGCGAGACAATTGCGGGGTGACTGTTTTCTACATAATACTGCGTTTGCTCACCCTTGTTGTTGACTTTTTTGTGTGCAACTCCACCGATGGTCATTGTTTTTTGGAGCAGAGCATCTCCCATATAGCGCTCATTCTTCAGAATGTGCTGGACTGTGAAAACGCGCCAGGGGGCAGACCTGTTTTCTTCAGCAGTGTCTCTTGCATTCAGTGCATCTGCAATCGATGAGGCACCTTGTCCGGACAAGTACTGTCGGAAGATCCAGCGAACGGTGTCTGCTTCCTTGTCGTGGATAACAAGGTGCCCGTTGATCAAGCGGTATCCGAAAGGGGCTTTGCATCCGAGGAAGGTTCCGCTCTTCATCCGCTTTTCATAGCTCCATAGCATATTCCCGGAAATGGACACGGATTCGTCCTGTGCCTGGGTACTCATGAAGCTAAGCATGACCTCGCTGGACATATTGGCAGTATCGATCTGCTCCTTTTCGAACAGAATGCTGATGCCGAGGCCGGAGAGCAGGCGGACCGTTTCCAGACAGTCCACGGTGTTCCGAGCGAAGCGGGAGACTGATTTGGTCAGGATCCGGTCGATCTTGCCCTTTTTACAGTCGGCAATCATGCGGTTGAAGTCATCGCGCTTCTTCATGCTGGTGCCGGTGATACCCTCGTCCGCATAAATATCGACGAGAGTCCAGAGAGGATTCTCGCCGATCAACTTCGTATAGTAATCAGTTTGGACGCCAAAGGAATGCAGCTGGTCATCCGAATCGCTGGAGACTCTGCAATATGCCGCCACACGCAGAAGTGGCACTTCGTTGTCTTTCTTCTGCGGAAGAATCGTTCGGATGGTAGGCATGCTGTCATCTCCCTTCGTTTTGGTAACCCAAACACTACCACAAGAGTTCGAATATATCCAACACTTTTTCTCCGGCAAAACCAACAAAAAACCGGGGCCCTATTTTACTCAAAGCAGAAACAAATCCGAGCCAGTATGCCTGGCGGCTACCTCACAGATGCCGCGGTATTCCTTTTCGGTGATTGCTCCGCTGTCGCGCAGCAGCCGCAGCAGCCCTATCTCAACGGCGAAGCAACCCAGGGCAGCAGTGTCCAGTTCCATGATTTTGATTCTCCTTCTTCGATTTCTCGTTCGCAGATCACCATGTATCTGCGGGTGTTGGGATATGTACAGGTAAAAATGGTCAAAAGATCCCGCCCTTCCTGAATCATGATTTCGTCCACGGTGTCCGGCAGAACAATCTTTGTCTCAATCACATGGTAGACCAGAGTCTCCCAAGGGTTTGTCAATCGAACCTCGTCCCCAACCTGAAGCTTCTCGAGACCCTTGAACTGAATGGCGCCTGACCATGTCCGGTGACCTGCAATGACACAGTTGGTACTTCTCCCGCCGATAGGCATGGAGGTCTGTCCCAAAACTGCCCCGCCCTTGTTCATATTGGAGCTGTTTGCTCCGAGGAAGATTGGAGCCTCGATTTCTGCGGAGGGAATGGTGACATACCCGAAGGCATCCTGCTCCCATCCGTAGTCGGAGACTTTGATAGACGGCCTGCGCAGGCTGTCTGCGGTGTAGGATGTGCGTTGTGTTTCCGGCAGCTGCTTGTTGAAGGCGACACACGCATTCCACAGCTCCGGAAAGATTCGCTCGGCAGATTCTGCTCCAGTCGGGTCTTCCGTTTGTGACGGCTCACCTGTTGGCAGTATGGGGGTGTTTGGCGTGGTTGCTGTGGCTCGGTACTCCTCAAAGGCAGCGATTTCCTCTCGTTCCTGCTCCCGGACTGTGGCGGTCTTAAAGGTTGGATATAACAGGGTCCCGAGCCCTGCCAGCAGCAGAACCATCGCCAACACAATCAGAATTCTATTTTTCAATTTGCTTCCTCCGTTTCTTACATACCATGGCGATGATCAAGCCGATGAGAACCGCACCGACAGCGGCACCGCCACCGATGGCAAGGCCGGTGTAGTACTGCGCTTTCCATGTGGATTTCACGGGCGTGCCGGTTTCCTCTGCCTCCTGTTCAATCTCTGTTGCTTCCGCATACGGAATGCGGATTCCACGCACAAGGAGGCGATGGGAGTTGACGCCATACGGATAACAGGTGACGAGCGTACAAAGATCCTGCCCGGGGACCGGACCCAGAAGCTCAGTTTCATGTGGAAGCACCTGATTGATATCCATAACCCGGTAGGCCAGAACCTGATTCAGAATACGGAGGTAGAATACATCGCCTGCTCGGAGCTGATCCAGATCGGAAAACAAACGTTTCCCGGCAACCCCGGAATGACCGGTCAACACACTGTGGGAGCCTTCGCCGCCGACGGGCAGAGACGAACCGGTCAGATGCCCTACACCTTTCTGCAGGATGCTTTCTCCTGTCCCGTGGTAAATCGGCAGGTTAATGTTCAGCTTCGGTATTTCGCAATAGCCCATGATTCCGCTTCCTGCCAGATTCAGCAGGCTTTCGTAGTCTTCTGATGCTGCTTGCACAGCCTCCTTGTTGTATCGCAGCGGCGACAGGCTGTCGTTGTAGGCCTGGGCTTTCGACCATGCTTCTTCAATGGAAGCTTCATCCAGTTCTCTGACCTCCTCGATATAGTCTGTTCGAACAACGGAGGCGTACTTATCATTGATGTAATTGGAGATCAGAGGATAGACAGTAATGCCAGCGGCTGCCAGAAAAAGAAGTACAGCAAGAATGATAAGAATTGTTCTTTTCACAGTTCACACCCTTTTTCCACGTTCAGGAATTACAGAGGTAAGAACTTGGGCAGGTTTCGCATGTCCCGTCCCAAACACATCGCTGCGGTGTAACGGTGGAATAGCGATAATCATCGTCATGCCCCAAAGACACGAAGGCCTCAATGTCCTCATATGGTTCATGCCGGACCTGCCTTGCGATTTGCCTGTTGTACGGGGGACGTCCAGTTCTTAACCGACCTTTCATAATGTGTTGATTGCCTCCTCCATGATATCCAGAGCCCAGGATGCATTGCGATCAAGTTCGGCGGCAGTCAGCATCGCACAGGCCGTTCTTTGAATGCACCAACCGAGGGTCATCAGCCAGCGAGCCGTGCATTCGATATCCTCCCGGCAGTTTGCGTAGTAGTATCCGCTCTCATCACTGCAGATTGGATGTCCGTCAATCCGGAGCTTATGGACCAGGCGCTGCACTTGCTTCGGTCCCAGGTCAAGGACAGCGGCCAGCCGATCAGACTTGATTGCCGCAGATCTGTCATTGTGAAAATTCCGCAGCAGCACAAGCAAGAGATCGCTTTTTGTCATGTTGTTCATCAGGATATTCCTCCCATGATATCTGATTGTTTTTCAACGTAGTGCGGCAGGGGTGCCTGAGCACCCCTGCCGATTTAGGCTTCAGGCTTGGATCTTACTTCTGGCTCGTGGTCTTTTTCTTGCTCTTGAGCACAAGCACGATGACGCAGGCGGCAGCGGCCATCAGCAGAATGCCGTAGACGCTGTAACGCCAGACACCGTCATCGCCGGTCTTGGGCAGTTCGGGGCCTCGGGTATTGACCACGGTCAGAGGGAGAATGGCATTGGTGCTCTCACCATCGGGCTTCATGGTCACGGCGTCGCCGTCCACGGTGGCGGAGGCGGTCAGGAGAACGTGAGCCAGTTCCTTGTATCCGTCAAAGGTGTGGTAACGGGGATCGTTCTGCACCAGCCCGAGCACGTCAGTACCATAGATCCCGCAGGGGCGGGAATCGTCTTCGGCAGCGGTGATGGTAATGGTAATACCGTCCTTGAGCAGGGTGTAGCCATTGTCCGTCTGGATCTCGGTGATCACATAGGTGTCGTCTTCCAGGCCGTAGATCAGGAGCTGACCATTGCTGTTGGGAGAGAATACCGTTGCGGCATCCTCATTGGTTTCCGGGGTGCCGGTCTGATAGTTCTTGACGTAGTAGATGCCCGCATCTGCTTGATCGGCAACAACCCAATACTTGTCCGTGCTGTTAAACAGCTTGAACTGAACCTTGGTGGCATCGCCGCAACCGTCAGAGAACTGCTTGGTCAGGTCGAGAATGTACGTATACACGTGGCAATCGTCCACCAGGGTGTCGTAGTAGGACATGTTGGAGCGCTGCCAGGTCAGCACGACGGCGTTGGGGTTGCCGTCATCGCCGTAGACAACGTCCGTATAGACATTGGAGGAATCCAAACTGGCGGTATAGAAGATCTTGATATAGCAGTTGGAGTACCCTCGCTCCTCAGAGCCGGAGGCATGGACCGCATTGGAGGTGTTGATCTCCTGCAGACCCTTGGCGGTGATCGCAATCGTCATGGTGGATGCGCCTTCGGCTCCATCGCCATAGGTCACAGTGAAATTCTTGTCGGCACCGTATTCATTCCAGCTGGCAATTTCCTGGGTGCAAGCCGCATCCTTGTAGAAGCTGATTGCAACGTCGGCATCCTTGTCGTAGGCAATGCCCTTGCTGAGAGTATCAACAAAGTCATACTTGGTCAGGCGGGTGGCAGCGGAAGTGATGGCAGGCAGCTTGGAGATGATCTCATAATCGAAGGAGTCGCCGGTGGATCCGGTGGCATTGTGGGCAAAGCCGTCCTCAATGGAATCGCCGCCGTTGTTCTTGCCCGTCCAATCCTTGTTTTCCCGGACGACCTTCTCCAAAGTCGGAATTCCGGTGGCGTTTTTGGGATAGAGGGTAATGTTGTACAGCCACTCCTGACCGCCGTTGGAGGCGTTGGTACCGTTCTTGGAAGTCATGGGGAGAGACACAAAAAACGGGTCCGTTGTGTCAGTCACCATTTCAGGGACCTTGGTCTCGATGATGAGATAGAGACCGAGTGCCAAACCGTCCTTGGAGGTGTGGCCATGCTCATCGGTTTCGGCAAACTTTGCGGCGCCCTGGGCAGCCATATAGCTCTCGAGGGCATCCTTGACGCCGGTGGAATTGTTGGCCAAAGCTGCGGAGAGCGCATCGATCAGAGTATCAGAGGTGAAGAAATGATAGCCGTTCTGGGCAAAGGCAGCTGTGACGGAGTAGGCGTCATTGTTGCTCAGTCCAATGGCGGACAGAAGATTGCCGGACTTGGAATCATCGAATTTGTAGAGGACCATGTCCTTGTGCGTACCGTCAGCCTCAGTCTCAGAGTAGGTGCAAATGTCAGCGACCTTGAGATAGCTGAACTCCACGCCTTTCACGGCATAGCCGTAGGACTGCTGACCGTTTCCGAGGTTGTTGACGCTTCCGTCATCCAACACAGCTTCCAGGGCGGTGTCGCGGACGCCGGTAGACACATAGCTGTCGATCATGGCCGCAGCAGCATCATCGGTGTTGGCGCGGGTCAGATCGTATTTGTAGATGTCAATGCTTCCGGTGCGACCGGGATCGATGGTGGCGGTGGGGGCCGTAGCTGCGTCCGCTACGACGGTGATAGAGCACAGGATGGCAACGGCCATCAGGATGGCGCCGAGGCGCTTGAAAGAGATTTTCATATCGATGTCCTTTCGTTGTGAATTTTGTTTTGGTTAGCTGGTTGGCGGAATGAAAAACAGCAGAGGGCTCACTGGGAGCATCTCTGCTGCGGTAAAGAGAAGCGGGAGGAAGGAAAGAAGGAGCAACCATGGTTACATGTTCATATCGAAAGGGGCAGGATCTTCGTCCCCGCCCAGAAAAGGATTGTCCGGATCGGGCTCATCCAACTCAGGGAAGCCGCCGTAGCGCGGCGATGCAGTCTGAGCAGCGTCCTCCGAGAGCTTATGTTCGTAGGCGCCAAGCACGGCCGAGAAGAGCTCTGTCCGTGCATCAGCCGTAACCGGATGGAAAATGTCCTGATAGGTCAGCTTCCCATCCTTGCCGGTAAAGGAATTTTGCGGCATCTGGACGAAAAGCCCCTTCTGCGAGTCGATAACCCGCAGGCCGTGAATGGCATACCAACCGCCGAGGTTGACTGTGGCGAAAGCCTTGATATGGGTGTTGGGGCTGTCCACCAGCCGGTCGATCCGAGCGGAAATCATCGGCTGATGTGCCGCATGCACAGTGCTCGCGTAATAACCTTTGTTCTTTGCAGGCATATTTGAAATATCCTCCTTTATTACATCCCGCCCATGACGGGACCTTCTTCCGGGGTCTCCATGGAGACACCCATTTCCTGAAGCCGATCAGTTCTCATCCTCGCGCCTTACCTTTCTGCGAATCACGATAAACGCGATTGCGCCAACCAGGCCAACCAGCGCCAGACCGATGATCAACGGGGTGAACCCCTCACCGCCGGTCGCGGGCATTTTAAAATCCGGCTGATTAACAACGGTGAAGGAAATCTCAATCTCGCTGTCTTCCGAGAGAGAACCCTCGAACGCGTAGCCCGGGAGCAGGCTGTAGCCGTTTTTGGTGGCGGTTTCCGTGACCCGGTACATTACCTCCCCCATCTGGGTATTAATGCAAAGGCCGGAAAACACGGCATAACCATCCGAGGCAGTCGTAAGCGTACCGGAATCCAGACCCTGGCTGGTACAATAGCCGGCAAGCACATCACTCTCCGGCTCCCGGTAACGGATCGGGGACCATGTCTGACCGCCGTCCATGGAAGCCTCCAGCAGAAAGGTGACGCCGGGAAGCGGCCTCCCGGCTTCATCGGTTTTGTAGATCGTGATGCTGCCTTCTTTGGGTCGGTTGTCGTGCTGTTTGACGATTTCCACACCATCCTCCAGAATGGAGAAGCTGTAGATGGAATCGTCCAGAACAAACCCGGCAGGCGCTTCGAATTCCTGATAGGTATATTCACCGTAGGCAAGGTTCTCGAACACGACTTCACCGTTCTCATCGGTGTAGTCAGAGACGACTTCCTCGCCCTCAGCGTTGAACACACGGTATCCGGCACCCTGCAGAGGTGTTTCCGTACCCTTATCCAGCTTTAAGATGCGGAGACTGCCGCGGATCAGGCGGTTGCTGAAGCTGACTGTGTTTGTGCCAAGCGCGGCAACAAACTCCTGCTCCGGCGTCTCACCGATATATCCCTCCGGAACCGTCTCGGTCAGACGATAGGTCGCACCTTCTGTCAAATCCTCGACCTCGATTTTGCCTCCGTCATGCGTGGTATAGGTTCCAATGTCGACGAATGCCTGGTCGCGGCGGATAGCCAGCGTGAACTCTATTCCGTCCACGTTGCCGTCATCCGACGTTTTCAGCAGTTCCAGCCGGACGATGGGCTTGTTGGTGAAGGTCACGGTGTTTGTTCCTTTTACAAGGGTGATGGTCTGGGGGTTTTCAGAGGTGCAAATGTAGTTCTCCGGAACAATCTCGGTGATACGGAGGCGCAGCCCAACCTTCAGCCCATCAAGCTTGATTTTGCCGTCAGCATCGGTTTTCACGGTCTTCCACGTCCACCAGCCGATACCGCCCTCCGGCTCATACTTTTCAATCCGGAAGGAAATATCTTTGACCTTTCCATCCTCCGAGGTTTTAATGATCTCCAGATCAACGAGCGGTTCGTTCTCAAACCGAAGCGTATTCGTTCCAGCCACGAGCGTAATGGTCTGCGGATTCTCAGAGTTGCAGACATACCCATCCGGGACGGTTTCCGTGACGCGGAGCTTCATTCCAACCTCCAGCCCTTCGAGCTTGATTTTGCCAGCGGAATTGAGCCATTTTGGACGGGCCTGTTCCGCTTCGCCTCTGATGAGGAACCAAACGTCCGGCTGGCGTTTATCTGGGCATCCGAAAACATCGCCACGAACACGCCCGCCATCTATGGGGAACATATGCCGGTGTTTGAGGAACTCCTGCATGATGCGGATGAATAAGTACGGATGGAAGCGCCGGAGATCTTCCGCGTTCTCGGTAAACGAAAGCCGGAATATGTTCGACCTTATCTGGAGCAGTTGCTGGAAAGATCTGAGACCGATCATAACCGGGTTGTAAGGATACACTGTCTGGGTGCGATTAAGGCGATGGAAGAGAAATAAACAAAGCGAAATCTGTCCGAATAAACGCAGCAGATACCGCTGGGGGGAATACAATGGTTACAAACAAAAACAGTGATTTTGCCTTTATATTAGAACCAAAAGAAGTTGATAAAGCGGCGGAGCATGTAGCCGACATTCTTTCCGGCTTTCATTTCGAAAAGAAAGCGGTTGTCAGGATCCGGCTGCTGATATAGTCGGTGAGGCTGCGATAGGAATCGCCCAGAAGACATACCTTGAGGCGGGGAAGAGATTCCTGCTCGGCCTTTTGCAGCATCTCGCAGCAGAGATTTGCATCCGAGAGCGAACGTTCCGAAGTCAGAAGGGAGAGGAGGTGCGCCTCCTCGGGGGAGCTGGCGTAGAGCTTCACACGGATCTGATCTCCATCCTCATCGGAAATCGGGATGCGGTCCGCTGTCTGCGTGATGCCGATGGAGCTCAGCTTGGTCTGCAGATCCATCGTGCCGGTGGGCAGTTCGACCACCAGCGTATTGTTGCCGTTGCGAATTACGGCTCCTAACATATGTGATCCTCCAATCTGTTGGTATTGTGTTTTTGGGGAGAAATAGAAAAAGCCCCGGTCGCTTTGCAATCAATCCAAAACGACCGGGGCCGGATATGAAAAAAGCAGACAGGATTTCAAGAATAATTTCTTTGAAAACTGTCTGCTGCTTTCAATATTTTGTTGTCTCTGTTGGAGGGGTTCCACCGAAATCGGCGAAAAAATTTTTTTGATCCAAGGCTCGAATTGCTCTCAAACCGGTGTTTACGCAAGTTCGAGTCCTACATGATTGGAAAAACGGGGGTTTGGTATCTACGGAAAAACCTTGTACTTTTTTGACCCCCA
>ODAI011485194.1_pt1 | contig 14024 bp, 13 predicted proteins | sample 1539321 | NCBI WGS metagenome assembly ODAI01 (sample SAMN02144231, study PRJEB22623) | gut metagenome | biome: sheep rumen | host: Ovis aries | place: New Zealand
GCAGAAAGCCCCGGCCATGAAGGGATTGTCCTCCACCGCGTTGGCGAAAACCACCAGCTTCGCGCAGCCCAGTCCGTCCCGGTCCGCTGTCCTGCGGGCGGTTTCCAGAATGATTTCGCCCATTTCCCGCACGGCGTTCATATTGATGCCCGCCCGGGTGGAAGCGACATTCACGCTGGCACACAGCAGCTCCGTTTCGGCCATGACCTCCGGAATGGAGGCGATCAGACGCTCGTCCGCCAGGGTCAGCCCCTTCTGCGCCAGCGCCGTATAGCCTCCCAGAAAATTGACGCCCGTTTCCCGGGCTGCCCTGTCCAGCGCCCTGGCGATCGGAATCGGGTCGCCCTGGCAGATCAGGCTCACCGGGGTCACGCTGATGCGTTTGTTCACGATGGGAATGCCGAACTCCGTCTCGATGTGCTCCCCGGTTGCCACCAGATCCCTTGCAACCCGGCAGATTTTGTCATACACCCGCTCGGCGCAGCGCGACGGCACCGGATCCGAGCAGTCCAGCAGATTGATGCCCAGAGTGATCGTCCGGATATCAAAATTCTCCTCCTGGATCATCCGCATCGTCTGAAGAATTTCACCGGTCTCTATCATGATTGTCCTCCGTCAGATGCGGTGCATCGCGTCAAAAATATCCATTCTCTGCATGTGAATAGCCATGCGCAGCTCATCCCGGACAGGCTGCAGCGCCTGGTTAATGGCGTCAAAGTCCATCTGCGCCCCGTCCAGGTCCACCACCATCATCATCGTGAAGTATCCGCCCAGAATGGTCTGTGTGATATCGAGAATGTTAATGTTCAGCTCCGCGAGCCGGGTTGCAACCCGGGCGATGATTCCCGTGGAATCCAGCCCGGTGACCGAAATCAGCGCTTTTGTCATAATCCATCCCTTCCCTGCAGGCACACCTGCACATCCTGAAATTATAGGCGCAAAGGCTGTTTTTTGTCAATCTGTGCTGATTTCATTTTCCTTTATTGGAAAAGTATGGTATACTTGTGTGGTTATTCGGTTCGCGGTGCCTCTGCTCCGCGGATGATTTCGACGGATGAGGTGGCGGCGCTTATGACCCCGATCGTTCTGGCTTCCCAGTCTCCGCGGCGGAAGGAGCTGCTCCGGCGGGTCGGCATTCCCTTCCAGGTGTTCGTGCCGGATGTGGATGAGCACTGCGATCTTCCCGCCGCACAGGCCGTCGCGCTCCTTTCCGCGCGCAAGGCTTCCGCCTGCGCTCCGCATTTTCCGGGCCGCTTTATTCTGGCGGCGGACACGCTCGTATCCCTGGAGAATCGCGCGCTGGGCAAGCCCGGCACCCCGGAGGAGGCGTTCCGCATGCTTTCCGCCCTGTCCGGCCATACGCATCAGGTCATGACGGGCGTCTCGGTCCTCTCCCCGACCGGAGAGGCACACACTGCCGTGGATATCACCGCGGTCACCTTTGCCGCCATCCCGGAGGAGGAGCTGCGCGCCTATATCGCCACCGGGGAACCGATGGACAAGGCCGGCGCCTACGGCATTCAGGGCCGCGCCGGTCTCTGGGTCACCCATCTGGACGGATGTGACTCCTCCGTCATCGGCCTCCCGCTGTATCTCGTCCGCCGGCTGCTTCTGGATGCCGGCTACTCCTTTCCCGCCTGACCGTCAGGCCGGAGAAACCGGGCGGACTCCCTCCCGGCAATTTGGATATTAAGGAAGGAAATCATATGCCAGTTGTGGCTCCTGATATCGGTATCGATCTCGGCACGGAAACCACCAGCGTCTATGTCCGCGGCCGCGGAATCGTCATTTCCGAGCCCACGCTCATCGTGCTGGACCGGAATCAGCGCAAAAGCATCCGCGCCATCGGCGATGAAGCCTTTTTTCTCCTCGGCCGGGCTCCGGATCAGCTGGTCGCTGTTTCCCCGATCAAGAACGGACAGGTTTCCGATTTTGATCTGACGGAGCTCATGCTCCGCTATTTCATCCGCAAGGCCGTGGGCGTTTCCTACCTGAATCGCCCCCGGGTCATCGTATCCGTGCCCTGCGGTCTGGATGACGTCAATCGGAAGGCCCTGACCGAGGCCGTTCGCCTGGCCGGTGCCAGGCATGTTTTCCTGATCGAAAAGCCCTTCGCCTCCGCCATCGGCACCGGCCTCCCGGTCTACGATCCCATCGGCAGCCTGGTGGTGGACATCGGCGCCGGCACGACGGACATCGCCGTCATTTCCCTGGGCGGTCTGGTCGTTTCCCAGAGCGTTCAGGTGGGCGGCCAGACCCTGGACAACGCACTGGTGGATTACATGCGCAAGCGCTGCAACATTCTCATCGGCCGGCAGACGGCGGAGAATGTAAAGAAGGATCTCGCCTCCGCCCTGCCGCTGGAGGAGTCCCGTTCCATTCTCGTGCGGGGCATCAATCAGCTCAACACCTCCGCCGGAACGATCCAGTTTTCCTCAGAGCAGGCGCAGGAGGCCATCGCTCCCGCCTGCAACGCCATCGTCACAGCCATCCGCTGGGTGCTGGAGCGCACCCCGCCGGAGCTTTCCGCGGACATCATGCGCAGCGGCGTTCATCTGACCGGGGACGGCTCCCGCCTCTTCGCGCTGGACCGGTTCCTGTCCGAGAATCTGGGCGTCCCCGTGCTGCTGGCCCGGGAACCCGGAGACTGCTGCATTCTCGGCATCGGATACCTGACCGAGAACATCCAGCTGATCTCTCCCCAGAGCAGGCGGGCTGCCGCAGCCAAATAAGAAACCCGAATGAATCATTCCAGGAAAAGGAGGTGAAGGATCATGGCCCGGTTCAGGCGTAAAAATGAGGAGTCGAAGGAAGACCGCCCGGTCGTTCAGGATGATTTCATCTATGACGACCCCGAGGAGGACGGCGCCGTGTCTTCCGCCTCTCAAACCCCGGAGGACGCCCTTTCCCAGTTTCACGGTTCCCGGAAATCCGGCGCGGCGGATTCAGAAGCGCCTCAGGACGAAGGCGCGGAGCCCGAAGCTCCCGCCGAACCCCGGAAGGTCTATTCCTCCGGCATCATGCTCGATGACAACCTTCAGCAGATTCAGCCTGCCGCCAGGGAGCGCCGGCGGCATCCCGTCCTGCGGCTGATCATTCTGATCGCCGTCACCGGCGTCCTGCTGATCACCATCGGCCTGTATATTCTTCACCGGATCTATCCTGAGGTGCCCGGCCTGGGCGCGCCGGAGGCAGCGGTCAGCGAGGTCGTGACGCCGGTTCAGTCCTTCTTCTCCGGGCTTTCGGAGTCCATCTTCGGCTACTTCCGCACGCTGAAGCTGCGGGCGAATCTGGAGGCGGAATACAATGCCCTGCTCGCGGAAAACGAACAGCTGGTCTATAAGGCCATGCTGGCTGACGAGCTTCAGCATACCCTGTCTCAGTACGAGGATCTGTCCGATGAAATCGCCGCCAACGCGAACATGAAGCCCATCGTGTGCTCCGTCATCGGCAAATCCGATTCCAACTACTTTTCCACCTTCACCATCAACAAGGGCCTGGCGGACGGCGTGGAGGACTATATGGCGGTCACCATTTCCGGCGCCCTCGTAGGCTATACGGAAAACGTTCTGCCCCACAGTGCCACCGTCCGCACGATCATTGACTCCGAAGCCTCCATCGCCGGGCTGATTCAGTCCTCCCGGGATCAGGGCACAGTCCGCGGCACCCTGGGTGTGGACGGAACGCCCCTGTGCCGCATGTATTACCTTCCGGACGATAATCTGCCCCGCCCCGGGGATCTGGTAGTCACCTCCGGCGTCGGCATGTCCTTCCCCAAGGGCATTCCCATCGGCGTCGTGCGTGAAAGCACCCGTGGCATGGAAGCCAACAAGCAGTATATCGTTCTGGAGCCGCAGGTGGATTTCCAGCATCTGGAATCCGTAATCGTCCTGAGATATAAGCCGATTCCGGAAGCCATTGAGGGGCGGGAAAACGGCCGGACCGACATCGAGTTCGTTCCGCTGGAAAGCGCTTTCCCCTCGCCAGAGGTCCCGCAGATCGCCTCTTCTCTGTTCGATTCCCAGTCCACCGCCGATCCGGATCAGACCGCAACGCCGACGCCGGAGCCAACGGAGACGCCCACGCCTTCCCCGACGCCCACCGCAACGCCCTCTCCCACCCCGAACGTTACTTCGCTGGAATATCAGGTGGTCAATCCCCGGGGAGAAATCACCCCCACCCCGACGCCCTCGCCGGTGCCGACGCCGACTCCCTACATCACGCCCGATCCGGACGCCATGACCTATGAGGAGGATGAGTAATCGGGATGAATACCGCATCGCGCCCCACGCAGACCAGCCTGCTGCGCCGCACCCTGATGCTCGCCGTGCTGATCGTCTTCGGCTATCTGGGACAGGTCTGCATCATGCCGTATCTGAAGATTGCCGGCGTCACCCCGAACCTGCTCTATGCCATCATCGGCATCGTCACCGTCGCCTACGGCAAGCTTCGCGCCTTCTGGGTCGGCATGATTTTCGGTCTCCTGACCCAGATCATGCTTCCGTCCGTTTCCTATCTGAATCTGGCCCTGTATTCGCTGACGACCCTTTTTGCCTCCTTTCCCTTCGCGGACAAGTCCCTCAAAACCCTGGAGTATGAGCGGGCCACCAACCGCAGGAAGAAGGAGCTGGCGCCCTGGATCCGAACGCTCCTGTGCGCTTTTGTCAATATTCTGGCCTACGAGGTCATCCAGGTGACCTATATCTACATCGGCGGATCCGCCATTACCGCGGGCCATCTGCTGCGCGCGCTGATCGACGTGCTGTCCACCACGCTGCTGACCCTGCTGCTGGAGTTTCCGCTTCGCCGGGCCATCCTGGGCCGGCAGATCGACGCGCCGGGCGTCACCATTGCCCCGGTCGTCTTCAGTCAGAAATAAAAGCTTCCTGCGGGCTGAAGCCCCTCATCCGACCGGAAAGGAGGACATGAATCCGGAATGGAAACCGGCAAAAAGAAAAACCCGGAATTCTGGCGGTACTTCGCCTTTATTCTCATCATTCTCGCCATCTTCGTCTGGCTCGTCTCAGGCCTGATCCGGCTGCAGCTGGGCAGTTCTGAGGAATATGCCGCCGACGCGGAGAGCACCCGCACCAAAACGATCGCCCTGCGGGGCAAGCGCGGAAACATCACCTCCGCCGACTCGGTCGTGCTTGCCGAGGACCAGATGGTCTATAACGTCACCTTCCAGAAGGATGCCGCGGCCAACTCCAAGGCGCAGTATGCCCGCTACACCGCCTCCATCATCGATGCCATCGGCATCATCGAGAAAAACGGCGGCACCATGGCCATCGATTATGTCATCCGCCGCAGCCCGGAAACCGGAGAGTGGGAGTTCCATTTCGGCTCCGGCGTTTCCGAGTCCGTTCTGGCGACCCGGGAAAAGCAGTGGCGTCAGAACAACTACGCGACCCGTGCCAGCTATACCACCGCGGCCCAGTGCATAGAGCAGCTGAGTAAGCGGTATCAGATTCCTGAGGATACCCCGGAGGATCTGATGCTGAAAATCATGGCCATCTACTCCGAAATGCAGATGAACATCTTTAACTCGCAGCCCATTGTCATCGCCCGGGATGTGCGCTATGAAACCGTCATCGAAATCGAAACCCGTTCCATGATGCTTCCGGGCATGAGCATCGAAATCGGAACCAAGCGGGTCTATCCCCGTGCCACGCTGGCCTCGCAGATCATCGGCTATACCGGCGCCATTCCCTCCCGCGCCATGTGGCTGAATCTGAAGGCCAAGGGCTATTCCTATAACGACACCATCGGCCGGGACGGCATTGAATCCTCCATGGAGGACTGGCTGACCCAGAATTCCTCCCTGCGCAAGGGCTCCCGTGTCGTTGAGCGGGACCAGATGTCCCGCGTCGTCCGTGAGCTTTCCTACACCGAGCCTCAGGACGGCAACAATGTCAAGCTGACCCTCAACGCCGCCTATCAGGCGGTGGCGGAGCGCGCCATCGCGGCCAATGTGGCTTCCACCCGCGCCCTCCAGGAGAAAAACCTGGCCTCCCCCAAATGGCAGGAGGCCAACAAGACGGATATTCACAACCGGAACTGGGTCCAGTACCCGCTGGCCCTGGCGGAACACGGCTGCCTCGTCGTGCTGGACATGCAGTGCCGCGTGCTGGCCCTGGCCAATTATCCCACCTACGACCTGAACGCCCTGGTGGCCGGCGGCAAGGAGGCCATGGCCATCCTGGGGGACAGCCGGAATCTGCTCCTGAACTACGGTATTCATGCCCGCGGCACCCCCGGCTCCATTTTCAAGATGGTCACCGCCATGGGCGCGCTCTCCACCGGCGAGCTGCAGCCGAAGGAGCGCATCTCGGACATGGGATACTACACCAAGTACAACAAGGATGAATCCACCGCGCCCAAGTGCTGGATCAATGCCAACAGCCGGTATCTGCACGCGAATCAGACCATCGTGGACGGGCTGACCAACTCCTGCAACTATTTCTTCTACGAGCTTTCCTCGCGGCTGGGTGAGGAGCGGCTGTACCGCTATGCCGGGCTTTTCGGCCTGACCTCCAAGACCGGCATCGACCTGCCCGGCGAGGTGCGCTCCGTCGTCGGCTCGCAGAATACGCTCTACGACCCCTCCAAGGCTGTAAACGAAGCCAATCAGGACACCTCCATTCCCATCATCGTTTTCAACTCCATCAAGACGCATCTGAAAAACTGCGGCGCCTCCCGGAACATCGAGTATGATGACGAGCGCCTTTCCGTCTGCGCCAAGCGCCTGATGGATATGGCGGTCAATTATCCGGAGACCGAATGGGTGGAGAACATGCGCACCATCCTCATGGAGGAGCTGAACATGACCAAGGAGATGGTCTATCTCCAGTCCGTCATCGGCGATACCTATAACTACATGAACGATATCAAGTGGGGCGGCGGCCAGACCATTCTGACCGGCATCGGCCAGTCCGTGACCGTGCTGACGCCCATCGCCGTCGCCCGCTACGTCTGCACCGTGGCGAACAACGGATATCTGTACAATGTATCCCTCATCGACTCCATCACCTCCCCCGACGGAGAAATCCTTTCCCAGCGGGAGCCCACCCTGATCCACCGCCTGGATTACGCGGACGAATATCTGCCGCTCATCCGGGAAGGGATGCAGGGCGTGGTCGATGAATCCGGTACCGCCGGTAAATACTTCAAAAACTGGCCCTACCGGGAGCAGATCGCCGCGAAAACAGGAACCGCACAGGTCACCTCCATCGACCTGGAAAACAACTCCTGGTTCGTCTGCTTTGCCCCCTTCGAAAATCCGGAAATTGCCGTTGCCTGCTTCATTCCCAACGGTTACTCCGGTTCAGAGGCATCCAAGGCTCCGAAGGATTTCATCGGCTGGTTCATGGAGCAGAAAACTCTGCGCAGCGTCGATATTACGCTGCCCATCGGAAATACCCTTGGACCGTAACCGTCCCGGAAACCCTCCGGGCAGCACAGCCGGGAAGGAGGAATCGACTTTGTCCGGCACTTTTCTGATCGCCTCCGGCAAGGGAGGCGTTGGCAAATCCACGCTGGCCGCCGGCCTCGGAGCCGCCCTGGCTTCGCTGGGCTCCTCCACCGTCATCCTTGACGCAGACATCGGCCTCCGCGGGCAGGATGCTCTGCTCGGGCTGGAAAACCAGGTGGTTTATGATCTCCTCGACGTCATTTCGGGCGACTGCGAGCTGGAGCAGGCGCTGCTGCCCGTTCCCCGGGTTTCCGGACTGTGGCTGCTCCCTGCTGCCCAGTTTGCGCGGGCCCGCGCGCTGGACGCGAAATCCCTGCGCCGCGTCATTCGAAGCCTTCGCACGGAGCATGATTTCGTTCTCATTGACTGCCCTGCCGGAATCGAGCGCGGCTTTCGCAATGTTGCCAACACCGGCATCTGCGACCCCATCCTCGTCACCTCGCCGGATGATATCAGCATGCGGGACGCGGAAAGGGCCTGCTCCATTCTGCAGGAAAAAACGGAAGGGCGGCCCCGTCTGATCGTCAATCGCCTGAACGCGGATCTGGTGCATACCGGCGAAATGTATTCCGCGGAAACCGTCGCGCAAACCCTGGATTGCCCGCTGCTGGCGGAAATACCGGAGGATCCGCTGGTCTACCGTGCGCTTTTGCGGCACACCTCCTTCATGCAGCTGGACTGTCCCGCACGGCAGGCTGTCATCCGCGCTGCCCGCCGCCTGCGCGGGGAGGATGTGCCCTTCCCGCATCTTGGCGCCGCCCGGAGCTCCCTCTGGCAGCGGCTCAGACAACTTCGTGTCAGGGAGGTGCCATCGCTCCATGATCTCTGAAAACCGGCATGCCCGGGCACATGTGGATATTCCCCTCATCGTCATGGTCTTTGCCATGTCCCTGTTCGGGGTGGTCGCGGTCTGCGTCGCCACCTTTTCGCCCGGATCCACCACGGATACCTCCTTCCTGAATCACGTCGTTGAATCCTCCTATACGCTGCGCCAGTGCCTGTTTCTGCTGGTCGCGCCGCTGGTCATCGGCGTGCTCATGGCCATTCCCTACGACTTTCTGCGCCGCTATGCGGAGCTGATCTACTGGATTTCCTTCGGCCTGCTGACCGTCACCACGGTCTTTAACCGGGCCCAGGGCGTGAAGGCCTGGCTGGACGTTCTCTGGGGATACACCATTCAGCCCTCGGAATTCGCCAAGCTTTCCATGATTCTGCTGCTGGCCAAACAGCTGTCCCTGCAGGACCGCCCCCTGTCCACCCTCCGCTCCTTCGTCCGGACCTTCGCCATGGTTATCATCCCCGGCGCAGTCATCCTGCTCCAGGGCGAAACAGGTTCCCTGCTGGTGATCATCTTCCTCTTCGCGGTGATGATGTATTTCTCCAACGTGTCTATGAAGACCCTGAGCATCCTGGCCGCCATTGCCATTCTCGGAATCCTGGCCCTGTATGGCTTCATGGTCGCCACCGGTTCCACGGACTACCGGCTGGCGCGTATCTCCGGCTTCCTGAACCCGGAGCTGTATTCCTCCTCCGACGCGTATCAGCAGACCATGTCCAAAATCGTCATCGGCTCCGGCGGGCTGACCGGAAACGGCATGTTTGTCAACGGCGCCATGTCCCAGCTCAATTACGTGCCGGCGGACTGGACGGACTTCATCTATGCCACCATCGGTGAAACCTGGGGCTTCGTCGGCTGCATCATCGTGCTGGTGGGCTATGTCCTCATCCTGCTGCGCATGCTCTATCTGGCCTGGTATACCCGGGACAAGTTCGGCCGCCTGATCATCACCGGCGTCATGGGCATGCTCCTGTTCCATGTGCTGGAAAACATCGCCATGACCCTCGGTCTCATGCCGATCACGGGCATTCCTCTGCCCTTCCTCTCCTACGGCGGTTCCAATATGATGACCAATATGGGCGGCATCGGTCTGGTGCTCAATGTGACCCGAAACCGTTCCATCTCCGTCTATGCCAACACGCCGCAGACGCTGTATAACCCCTATCGGATTCACCGCCGCTTTAAGACCCGTGCCTACTGACCCGGAAAGGAGTGTCGTTCCCGTATGACCGCCGAGCCTTTCAATGAGGATTCTCTGATCGTTTCCTCCGCTTATGAGGAAACCATGAACAACGTGGTCCTGCCGTACCTGGAAACCCGCGTGCGGAGGGAAACGCTTCACGGCGCGGATCAGGCGCCGCTGGCCTGTGCCGTATATTCCGCGGAAGCGCCCGCAGGAACCCTGGTGCTCGTCCATGGCTTTACGGAAAGCGCCTTCAAGTTTTCCGAGCTGATCTATTCCCTGCTCCGCAACCGCTTCAACGTCGTCACCCTGGATCAGCGGGGACACGGCCATTCCTGGCGCAAGGAGGGTCTCTCGAATGTCGGCGATACGCATGTGGAGCATTTCGCGGATTATATCTCCGACCTGAAAATCGTCTGCGATCGGCTCCTCGCTCCGCTGCAGAAGCCCTGGTGTCTGTTCGGCCATTCCATGGGCGGCGCTGTCTCCGTGCTCTTTCTGGAGCAGTACCCGGAGTTTTTCTCCCGCGCGGTTCTCTGTGCGCCCATGATCGCTCCGGATCGCTCCGGCGTGCCCTACGGCATCGCGGCTTCCCTGTGCCACGCGGCCCGTGCCATCGGTCACGGCTCCCGCAGGGTGTTCTTCTTCAAGCCCTACTCCGGCCCGGAAAACTTTGAGACCTCCTGCGCCACCGATCCCGCCCGTTTTGCCTGGTATGATGGCATCCGGGTCTCTCATCCCGAATATCAGAACTGCGCTCCGACCTATACCTGGACCCTGGAAAGCATGCGGGTCACCCGGAAAATCCTCGCTCCCGGCGCACCGGAGCGCATCGCCTGCCCCGTCCGCCTGTATGGCGCGGAGGAGGATCACAGCGTGCTCAGCGAGCCTCAGAAGCAGTTTATCAGCCGGGTTCCGATGGGAGAATATTCGCTGGTGCCCCGCTCCAGGCATGAAATATATCGGTCGGAGGATGCGGTGCTATTCCCCTGGTGGCATGAAATCCTTCGCTTCCTTTCCCTGCCGGCCGCATCCATAGCCCGAAAGGCGGAGATGAAATGAAACAGTTTTCCGATTCTTTTTCCCTGCTCTTTGCGCTGCTGTTGCTGCTGTGCGTCGTCGTTCTCCTGGCCTCCGTACCGATTTCCGCCTCTCTGCGCGCGCGGGAAGCGGATCTGGCCCTGAGTCTGGAAACCAGCCTGGGTCGGGAGCGCAAGCAGCAGCATGAATATGAGGAGGTTTCCGCCCGTCTGCCCGAAGCAGAAGCGGAGCTTGCCAGACTCCAGCCTCAGGCGGATGCAGCGCAGCAGGAGGTCGCGTCCCTGAAGGCGGAGCGGAAAGCCCTTCGGGAGGAGGTCAAGCGCCTTCAGGCCCAGCTGGACGCGGAAGAACCCGCTGCGCTTCCGGAGGTGGATACGCCATGAGGAAGGAGCTCCGTTTTCTCTGTATCCTGGTGCTGCTCGCTGCCCTGTGTGTTTCCGGCTCCGTCGTCGCATCCTGGGTCCGTCAGTCCGCCCTTCTGCGGGAGCAGACCCGCCGGCTGGAGCAGAGCCGCTCCGCCTGGGAACAAACCGCTGCCGAAAAAGAAGCGCTCCAGGAGCAGCTGCAGGATGTCAATAACGCGGTCCGGGAAGCCTCCCTGACCCTGGAGGAGTCCACAGCCCGCGCTGCGGAGCTCCGGGAGGATCTCGCGGAGCTGCAGACGGAGGTGGAGCAGCTCCGCGCACAGCTGCCCCAGACGCAGCAGGAAGGAGAATCCCAGCCATGAAACGCTTATCCTCTATCTTCATCCGGTGCGGCATGCTCTGCCTGCTGTCGCTCCTTTTCGCCTTTCCCGCCCTCCGCGCCAGGGCGGAGTCTGTTTCCTTCGGGGATCTGACCGTGGATTCCTCGGTCACCTATGTGGATCTGGGAGAGCGCGTCATCGGAAAAAAGGAATGGGATGCCTTCTATGATTTCCTGTCCCGTCTGCCCGATGTGGAAAAGGTGGACCTTTTCGCCACCACCATCGATTACGAGCGGATCACGGATCTCAATGAGCGCTTTCCCGACATCACCTTCGGCATGACCATGCGCATTCAGGATCATATACTCCGCACGGATGCCACCGCTTTTTCGACGCTTCACGATGTCAATTCCACCAAGCACTCCACGAAATACCTGTCTCTGGTGCGGTACTGCACGAACCTCTATGCCCTCGACCTGGGACACAATCTCCTGGACGACTGCTCTTTTCTCTATGATCTGCCTGAGCTTCGCGTGCTGATCATCGGCATCAATCCTCTTCAGGACATCACCCCCATCGGCAGCCTGGAGCATCTGGAATATCTGGAAATCTTCCACGCAAAGATTGAGGATATTTCCTGCCTCACCGGCCTGCACCATCTGATGGATCTCAACTTCGTCAAGAATTATATCCAGGATATCACTCCCGTCATGGAAATGAAGAGCCTCCGGCGCCTCTGGATCTACTGGTACAATTATCGCGACAGCCGGGATCCGGATCCCGAGCTGGTTGCCCGCATCCGGGAAGCCCTGCCCGACTGTCATGTGGATGCCCAGTCCACCTCCACCAAGGGAGGCTGGCGGCTGCATCCGCATTATGACACCCTTTACCGCATGTTCCGCAGCGGCAAATATGAGCCCTTCGAGGACTCCGATCCGGAAAACATGCCGGAGCCCTGGCGTTCAGAGGCCCTTGCCGCCAGCCCCTGATGTTTCCCGTTTTCTCCCAGTCCTTCCCGCATCATCCTGCCGATCCCGTTCGCCGGGCTTGACAGGATGATGCTTTTTGATTACGATAAAATGCATCTAAAAAACAAGAACCGGAGGGATCGCTTTGAAAAAAATAACAAACAAACTCCTGTGGATTTTTGCCATCGGCCAGTTCGGCTGGAGCCTGCTTTCAGGCATCGTCTCCAACTGGATGGTGTATTATTATACAGGCAGTCCGGACGCGCAGAACCCCAACACCGGCATCTTCGCCTCAGGGATCACCCAGAACCCGATTCTGTTCCGCCTCACGCTCTTCGGCCTGGTGCTGGCCGTGGGCCGGATCTTTGATGCCATCACGGATCCGCTGATTGCCGGCTGGTCTGACCGCAGCAGGTATAAGGGCGGCCGCCGCATTCCCTTTATGCGCGCAATTGCCATTCCCTTCGCCCTGATCACCATCGCGCTCTTCGTGGTGCCGCAGACCGCGAACGTAACCCTCAACGATACGCTGCTCTTTGTACTCCTGATGCTGTTCTATCTCTTCATGACCATCTTCTGCACGCCCTATAACGCGCTGATTGCCGAGCTTGGAGATACGCAGAAGCACCGCATCAACGTCTCTACCTATATTTCCTTTACCTTCATCGCCGGTCAGAGCATTTCCTTCATGCTCCCCAACCTGGCCGGCATGCTGGAGGGTGCCGCCGGGCAGGCCGGCTCCATCCGTCTGGCCGTCGCCATCATGGCAGCCATCGCCTGCGCGGCCATGCTCATTCCCTCCTTCTATATCAGGGAACGGGATTATATCGACAGCAAGCCCAGCGAAACGAAGGCCTTCCAGTCCCTGCTCAAAACCTTCCGGAACAGTCAGTTCCGTCGCTTCGTCTACAGCGATGTCATTTACTTCTTTGCCCTGACCCTGTTCCAGACGGGTCTCGCCTTCTATGAAACGAAGCTCATGGGCATTGAGGATACCTGGACCTTCGTGCTCACCGCCACCATGACCTTCATCAGCGTGCTGCTCTATCCCGTCGTCAATCTGCTGGCGCCGAAGCTGGGAAAGAAAAAGCTGATTATCACCGGGTTCTTCGCGTATTCGGTTGTGTTTCTGATCACCTCCCTGTGCGGACAGGGGCTCTACTGGGGCTTCATCATCGCGGTCTGCGCCGCCGTTCCCATGGCCATTCTGGGCATTCTGCCCCAGGCCTGCGTCGCGGACGTGGCCGAGCTGAACCGTCTTGAGACCGGCGAGGACCGCAGCGGCATGTTCTTTGCGGCCCGGACCTTCGCCTTCAAAATGGGCCAGGCCCTCGCCATGGTGGTCTTCACCTCCGTCACCGTCTCCGAAACCGCGGCCAGCTACCGGGAAACCGCCGTCATCGCCACGGTCACCTGTCTGATCGGTGCGGTTCTGTTCTTCCTCTACAACGAGAAGATGATTCTCGGGCGCATTCAGCAGCTCAGGGGAACCAAAGAGATCTGACCCCCAAACCCGATCCCGGCCGTTTTGCGATTTTTTGAAGATTTTTCAGAAAGGCTTGACAGCCCCCGGTCATCTGCGTATAATATCATCTGTTCGCGGCGTGAGTCGTGTTTCTGGGTGTGGCGCAGTTTGGTAGCGTGCTTGAATGGGGTAGCTATCGACTTCAAAACAAAGATGTTTTTACGAAAACCGTTGATTCTCAACGGTTTTCTTTTTGCTTCAACGTGCTTGAATTTTCGCCAATATTCTAAATTCAAGGATGCTGATTATATGCGTATTAAGATTGAAAATCATAGTTCTGCCGCTGAATACTTTGAGGATTTTATGCTCTCAA
>ODAI012561916.1_pt1 | contig 14024 bp, 10 predicted proteins | sample 1539321 | NCBI WGS metagenome assembly ODAI01 (sample SAMN02144231, study PRJEB22623) | gut metagenome | biome: sheep rumen | host: Ovis aries | place: New Zealand
AGCGTCATATCCTTACAAAGAAGAGCACCAAGACTAAGAGAAATCTTAGAAAGCCCGCTATGACCGATGCAACAAATGTAAAGAATATGAAGAAGATCCTTCCTTACATCTAATTGACAGGAAGAGGAAACATTGTTCAGGAAATAATCTTTATAGAGAATGTTTGACAGACAATGTTCAAGAGTTGCAAACAAGAGTTAAAGACAACATATCTGAGCGTTTGATAAAACGCGGATTTAGAAGGAGATAATAAAATGGCAAGAATTAAGGGTGGCCTCAACGCCAAGAAAAAGCATAATCGTGTCCTTAAGCTCGCAAAGGGTTATAGAGGCGCAAGAAGTAACCAGTACAGAGTAGCAAAGCAGTCCGTTATGAGAGCACTTGCTACCTCATTCGCAGGACGTCGTGAGAAGAAGCGTCAGTTCAGACAGCTTTGGATCGCTCGTATCAATGCAGCAGCAAGACTTAATGGACTTTCATACAGCAAGTTCATGTATGGTCTTAAGCAGGCTGACATCGATCTTAACCGTAAGGTTCTTGCAGATCTTGCAGTAAATGATGCAGAAGGTTTTGCAGAGCTTGCTAAGATCGCTAAGAGCAAGGTTAGCTAATCTTAATGGTGCCTGTCACCATGAACAAAATGTGAACAAACCGGCGTATGCCGATATTGTAGGAGTCACACCTCAGGTGTGACTCTTTTTTTTACTTCATAGGAAATTGCTCTGCATTTTCCTATGAAGCAAAAAACGATCCGCTATGGATGATGAAAGCAAGCGGCCGGCGCCGGATGAAATGAAACAGTAAATGAATAAAAAGAATTGACAGAATACCTTAGACTTGTAATGCTATAATTATCTGGGTTTGACAATTTCAGATCGCACAACGGAAGATATCAAGCGGAGGAAAGCATATGGGCAATAAAGTAAAATGGGGCGTATTGGGAACTGCGGGTATTGCGGCACACTGTACCATCCCCGGAATGAAAAAGGCCGATAACTGTGAACTGTATGCTATAGCGGGCAGAAGTCTGAAGAAAGCAGAAGATTTCAAAGAGCGCTTTGGCTTTGAGAAAGCATATGAGGGCTATGATGCACTCCTTGCTGACCCCGAAGTTCAGGCGGTATACATTCCCCTGCCAAATGACATACATCTGGAGTGGGTGGTAAAGGCACTTAACGCCGGGAAGCATGTTCTGTGTGAAAAGCCGATCGCCTTAAATGAGACCGAGCTTCGCAAAATGTTCAAGGCTGCAAGAGACAACGGCGTCTACTTAATGGAAGCCTACGCTTATTTACACAGCCCTTTTATTTTTGAACTTAAAAGGATCATTAGTTCCGGAGAGATCGGAGAGGTTGACTATATCGATACTGCTTTTTTGATACAGGATTTTACCAGTGATTTCAGATTGCATAAAGAGCTGGGGGGAGGCGGAATCTATGATGTGGGATGCTACAGCACCACTATGATCCTGAGCCTTGTAGACTCTGATATAGACTATATAAAGGCAGATGCAGAGTTTTATGATGATGAGGTTGATCACTTAGCATCGGTTCTCCTTAAGTTTAAAAACGGCGTCAGAGCCTCTTTTCACGCCGGTATGCTTCTTGGAAAAGACTCTGCCGACAGATATGACAGACTTTATATCCATGGCTCAAAGGGCTATATTCGAGCAGACTATGAGTACAACCAGGAGGGCGAGATCACCTATAAGCTTACTACGAAACCTTCAAACTATGAATGGAACACAAAGGAACTTAAGATAGAAGCCGCATCCAATTACACCCTTGAGATAGAGCAGCTGGGCAGAGTCGTATTGGGGCTTGAAAAACCTCACATCACTGAAGAGTTTTCTATAAAGAATATGCGGCTTCTTGACAGGATCCTGGACAAGGTGGGATATACCGGTTCAAGGACTGAATATATCCTTGATAACGGTCTGGCTATTCCTGCAGTCGGCTTTGGCTCCTTTATGTCCACGGACAAAAGAGGAGAAGATGTTATAAAAGATGCGATAACCGTCGGTTATAAGTATATCGATACCGCCGCATTTTATAACAATGAAGAGACAATAGGAAGGGCGCTGAAGAATTACGCGGATGAAACCGGCAAAACGGTGGAAGATCTGCGAAAGGATCTGATCATCTGCAGCAAGGTATGGCCTACTGAACTCGGCCGGGAAAAGACACTTGCATCCTTTGAAGAATCCTGCAGGAAACTGGGAACGGATTATCTGGATATTTTCCTTATCCACTGGCCCAAGGAGAACCCGGCAGGATGTGATGCCGGAGATAACCAATGGTTAGAAAAAGTCAGAGAGTCGTGGGCACTCATGGAAGAGCTCTATGAAGCAGGCCGGATAAAGGCAATCGGACTTTCAAACTTCCTGCCGCATCATATAGAGCCGCTGATGGAAACTGCCCGGATAAAACCCATGGTTGATCAGCTGGAACTTCACGTAGGATATATGCAGGAATATGCATTAAGCTACTTAAAAGATAAGGGAATTCTGCCCATCGCATGGAGTCCTCTTGGAAGAGGCAGCGTTCTCAATGATCCGGAGGTCTCAAAGATAGCTGGAAAATACGGAAAGACAAATGCACAGATACTCTTAAGATACCTTCTTCAGAGAGGAATTCCGGTGATCCCTAAGGCATCCTCAAAGGAGCGCATGCTTGAGAATCTGAATGTGTTTAGCTTTGAGATCGGTAAGGAGGACATGTCGTACTTGTCCTGTCTACCCCAGGTCGGCTGGTCCGGTGAACACCCCGACCTTCCTAGATAAGAGGGAATGGTAGAATACAAGATTATAGTGATCAACAAAAAGAATCCTGTCGAGGCTTTACTCCGACAGGATTCTATGTAAATACGGTATTATTGCTTAATTATTAATACTTTTTTAAATCAGCAGGATACGGGAGTCGAACCCGCCTCCTCGGCTTGGGAAGCCGATGTACTACCGATGTACTAATCCTGCAACAATCTGCCTTTCTATTCTACAAAAGATACTTTCCATAGTCAATGAAAAATCTCAACAAAAAAATCTGAAAAAGTCTCGATGAATGATCTCAATGAAAAACTCCTTGAATGGATTCCCAGCCTATTATATTATAATAAAGTGCTTATATTTATCAGGAAATGCGTCGAAGCAATCCCCGGTATCATGCCGAGGGCAGAGTACCTTTTGACTTTGGCAGCATATAACTGAAGTGGAAGACCCGGAGAGTTATATAGGCATGAGAAATAAAAGGAAGATAGAGAGATTTAAATGGACATTTCAGAAGTAATCGCAAAAGAATTATCAGTTAAAAAGACTCAGGTTGAGGCTGCTGTCAAGCTTATTGACGAGGGATGCACGATCCCCTTCATAGCAAGATATCGTAAAGAAGCAACAGGCGCCCTCAATGATGAGCAGCTCAGAACTCTGGGGGAGAGACTTGAATATCTGAGAAATCTGGAAGAAAAGAAAACACAGGTTTTATCAAGCATTGAGGAACAGGGACAGCTTACCGATGAACTGAAAGCTAAGATCATCGCAGCAGAGACTGTTACAGCAGTTGATGACCTCTATCGCCCATACAGACCTAAGAGAAAGACAAGAGCCAGCGTTGCAAAGGAAAGAGGACTTGAACCGCTGGCATTGTACATCAGACTCCAGAATGCAAAGGAACCACTGGAAAAAACTGCCGAAGAATACGTTAATGAGGAAAAAGAAGTCAAGACTCCTCAGGATGCGATTCAAGGCGCTATGGATATCATTGCGGAGGAAATTTCAGATGATGCGGATTACCGCACATATATCCGTGATATTACCGTAAAGCAGGGTAATCTGGTATCCGAAGCAAAGGATGACAAGGCAGAGAGCGTATACGAGAACTATTATCACTTCTCGGAACCCGTAGCAAAGATGGCCGGTCACAGGGTGCTTGCGGTTAACAGAGGCGAAGCAGAGAAGATCCTCACTGTAACCATTGAAGCTCCGATAGAGCAGATAATCCGCTATCTTGAAAAGCAGATCATAGTAAACGACAATCAGTATACAAAACCTGTTCTTGAGGCAACTATAAAGGATTCCTACGACAGACTCATCGCTCCTTCCATTGAGCGCGAAGTAAGAAATCTCCTTACGGAAAAGGCGGAGGACGGCGCCATCAACGTATTTGGTAAAAATCTTCGCCAGCTCCTGATGCAGCCTCCCATTGCCGGAAAAGTTGTTCTCGGATGGGACCCCGCATTCAGAACAGGATGTAAGCTTGCTATCGTTGACTCCACCGGAAAGGTGCTGGATACAAAGGTTATTTACCCTACCGCCCCTCAATTTAAGGTAAATGAAGCAAAGGCTGAATTAAAGAAACTTATTGATAAATACAACGTTGAACTCATTTCTGTGGGAAACGGCACCGCTTCCAGAGAGTCCGAGCAGGTTATCGTTGAACTCCTAAAAGAGATAAATAAGCCTGTTCAGTATGTGATCGTAAATGAGGCGGGAGCGTCCGTATATTCCGCAAGTAAGCTTGCTACGGAAGAGTTCCCCAATTTCGATGTTGGTCAGAGAAGTGCTGCATCCATCGCAAGGCGTCTTCAGGATCCCCTTGCAGAGCTTGTAAAGATCGATCCCAAGTCCATAGGTGTCGGCCAGTATCAGCACGATATGAACCAGAAGAAGCTGGGAGAGACTCTTGGCGGTGTGGTTGAAGACTGTGTAAACTCCGTCGGAGTTGATCTTAATACCGCATCTGTATCTCTTCTTGAGTACATTTCAGGTATCAGCAAGACTATCGCTAAAAATATCGTGGAATACCGTGAAGCAAACGGAAAATTTACTTCAAGGGCGCAGCTTTTAAAGGTTCCCAAGCTTGGACCCAAAGCATACGAGCAGTGCGCCGGATTCATGCGTATCCTTGACGGAAAGAATCCTCTTGATGCAACCAGCGTTCATCCCGAGAGCTACAAGGCGGCGGAAGAGCTTATCAAGAAACTTGGATTTGATAAGAGCCAGGTTGTAAACATCAGAAAAGCAGGCACAAATGAAAATGCCATGTTCAAGATGATGGCAGGAAAGCTTGATAAAGTAAAAGCTGCAAAGGAACTGGAAATCGGTGAGATCACTTTAAAGGATATCTTAAAAGAACTTGAAAAGCCCGCACGTGACCCCAGAGAGGATATGCCCAAGCCTGTTCTTCGCAGTGATATCCTTGAGATGAAGGACTTAAAGCCGGGCATGATCTTAAAGGGAACGGTCAGAAACGTCATTGACTTTGGTGTGTTTGTGGACATCGGAGTTCATCAGGATGGACTGGTTCATATATCCCAGATCTGTGACCGCTACATCAAGCATCCTCTCGAAGCTGTCAGCGTTGGAGATGTTGTTGATGTACAGGTTATTTCAGTCGATACTGCTAAGAAGCGCATTGCACTTACCATGAAAATACAAAAGCAGTAACAGAAAGAGATAAATTGGTTTGAAGAGATTTTTAAAGATAGGTAAGTGGTTTTTAATAGCCATATTTTCTATTGCGGTTATTTTTTTCGTTGTATTTAAGATTTACACAAGCAATTATTACAGGGCCGACAACGAGGTTGTTGATTCAATAGTAAGCAGCTTGGACAGGAAGGTTAACGCTTATTCCGATGATAACGGGATGGTTTTTATCCCTGCGGATCAGGACTATAAGGCGGTTATAGTTTTTTATCCCGGAGGAAAGGTTGAATATACAGCCTATAGTGGCCTTATGTACGAATTGGCAGGTAAGGGATATGTTTGCCTTTTACCCAAAATGCCCGATAATCTTGCGTTTTTAAGAATAAATGCTGTAGATGTTATTACCAGAGGCTATGAAGCAAGGACAGGTACTGCCAAGGATATTGACTGGTATTTGGCAGGTCATTCCCTTGGCGGAGTTGCCGCTTCACTTTTCCTTGATGAGACAGATGATGAATATGATGGTCTGATTCTCTGTGCTTCTTACCCGGATGTTGATTTATCCAAACGGGATATACGTTTTCTATCAATCATAGGATCGGAGGATAAGGTAGTTAACAGAGAAGCTTACGAGAGTGCCAGATCCTATTGGCCGGAACATTCGGAAGAATACATCATAGAAGGCGGGATCCATTCATATTTCGGATGCTACGGAATACAAAAGGGAGACGGCGTGCCGACTGTTTCAAACCAAGAGCAGATTGCCGAAACAGCGGATATCATAGCAAATTGGATAGAAAAAAAGTAACCAAGCGGCGAAATAGATATACCTATTTCGCCGTTTTTGTGATTTAATGAAATAAGCGACAAGTGTATATTGTTCTTACAAGCAAGCGAACAGGTCGCTGCAGAAGGAGGAAGATATGTTAAAATACATTGTCATTGGAGTACCTATTTTAATCGTTGTTTTGATCCTGATGCTTGCAGGATACGTGAAGGCTTCAACAGACGAAGCGTTTATCATCACAGGATTGCACAAGCAGCCCAGGATCCTCATCGGACGAAGCGGTGTTAAGATCCCCTTCCTTGAGAAAAAGGACGTGCTGAAACTTCAGTTGATCCCCATTGATGTAAAGACATCCAGTGCGGTTCCTACAGCGGATTACATCAACATCAACGTGGATGCAACCGTAAACGTACAGGTGGGACATACTCCTGATCTTATCAAGCTGGCTGCTAAGAACTTCCTTAACAAGAAGCCCGAGTATATAGCAGCGGTAGCAAGAGAAGTTCTCGAAGGTAATGTGCGTGAGATCGTAGGTAAGATGAGACTGGAGGAAATGGTTTCCGACCGTCAGAAATTTGCACTTCTCGTTAAGGAAAATGCGGATCCCGATCTGGCAGCTATGGGTCTTGTGATCACATCCTTCAACGTACAGAATTTCACCGACAACAATCACGTTATTGAAAACCTCGGTGTTGACAACGTAGTACGTATCCAGAAGGCAGCTGCTATTTCGAGAGCAGAGTCCGAAAGAGATATCAAGGTTGCACAGGCACAGGCAGACAAGCAGGCTAATGATGCTCAGGTTGAATCACAGACCGAGATCGCTAAGAAGCAGAATGACCTAGCTATCCAGAGAGCAGAACTCAAGCAGGTATCCGATACCAAGAAGGCTGCTGCAGACGCTGCATATGAAATTCAGCAGGAAGAGCAGAGAAAGACCATCGAGGTTACCCGTACCAATGCGGATATCGCTCGTCAGGAGCGCGAAGTAGAACTGAAGGCAAAGGAAGCACAGGTTGCTGAGCAGGCCCTCACCGCAGAGATCAGAAAGAAAGCAGAAGCTGAGAAATATCGTCGTCAGCAGGAAGCAGAAGCTGCCATGATCGAGAGACAGCGTGAAGCAGATGCTGCAAAGTACGAGCAGGAAAAGAAAGCAGAAGCCGTAAAGGCACAGGCAGACGCTGCAATCTATGCAAAGCAGAAGGAAGCAGAAGGTATCGCAGCCGTTGGTCGTGCAGAGGCAGAAGCTATCGAAGCAAAGGGTATTGCGGAAGCGCAGGCAATGGAAAAGAAGGCAGAGGCGTATGCAAAGTACAACAATGCCGCTATTACCGAGATGATCATCAAGCAGCTGCCTGATATCGCAAAGGCTATCGCAGAGCCCATCTCTTCTATCGACAAGGTTACCGTTATCGATTCTGGTTCCGGACAGGGTGGAGTGGCAAGTGTAGGTGGATATACCCCCGCAGTACTTGCTAAGGTTATTGAGTCAGTAAAGGAGACCACAGGTTTTGATCTTACCGAAGTAATGAAGGCTCAGACCTATGATGCTAAGGTAAATCACAATGTGAATGTTACCGGGCTTGACAAGGCAGCAGCAAAAGAAGCAGTTTCAAACAAGGTTTCGGAAGCAGTTTCGGAAGCTGTAACCGAGTAAAAAACTGACGAAAAAATAAATATTAAATAAACTACTCCGCCACAGGATTGTTTTTGTGGCGGAGTTTGTGTTATATTTCAGAAAAGTAGGCGCAGCTTTGAAACAGGATAGAGAACGCCGAGCAGATATTTTTAAACTGTGCTTTAAACTGTACCGGGGCATAGTGTTTATTTTTGTCAAAACTTGTGATATACTTTCTAAAGTGTTGTGCCCAAAAGAATCGTAAAACAAGGCACTGAAAGGAGCATCCTCTATATGGATACAAAGGATACCGAAAAAAAGATAATGCTGTCCGGAATACAGCCAAGCGGAGATCTGCATCTTGGAAACTATCTCGGAGCGATAAAAAACTGGGCCGATCGTGTTAATGAATTTGACTGCTATTATTTTATGGCAGATTTACATACAATCACCGTAAGACAGGATCCAAAGGAACTGAGAAGACGTTCGATCGAGATGCTTGCCCTTTATATAGCGTGCGGACTTGATCCCGAGAAGAATACATTATTTCTTCAGTCCCATGTTCCCGCACATGCACAGCTCGGATGGGTGCTTGACTGCTATACCATGTTTGGCGAACTCAGCCGTATGACGCAGTTCAAGGATAAGTCAGAAAAGCATAAGGACAATATCAATGCGGGACTCTTTACTTATCCTTCTTTGATGGCAGCGGACATTCTGCTCTATCAGCCCCACTATGTACCGGTCGGTGAGGATCAGAAGCAGCATGTTGAGCTTTGCAGAAATATTGCGGAGAGATTTAATAATATCTACGGAGATGTTTTCCGCATTCCCGAGCCCTATATCAGCAAGGTAGGAGCCAGGATCTACGGTCTGAACACTCCCGGAAGCAAAATGTCAAAATCCGATCCTAACGGATGTGTATTCCTTATGGACAGCCCCGATGATATCCGCCGTAAGTTTAAGCGTGCCGTAACAGATTCAGATATGGAAAGATGCGTACACTTTGATAAGGAAAACAAGCCCGGTGTTGCAAACCTTATGAATATCTATTCCACCATCACCGGAAAGAGCTACGACGAGATCGAGAAGGAGTTCGAAGGACAGGGATACGGAGTATTTAAGCCCGCTGTGGGAGATGCCGTGGTAAATGCCCTGGCACCTATCAGAGAAGAGGCAACCCGCCTTATCGCCGACAAGGCATACCTTGAGGATGTATACAGGAAGGGCGCAGAGAAGGCTTCCTATATCGCAAATAAGACACTTCGTAAGGTATACAAAAAGGTAGGCTTCTACCAGATCTAAAAATTTATTAAGGAATACAAGCAGACAGGAGATTTCTTCTGTCTGTTTTTACAAGAAGACTGGAATGTAATATGCTTTATATTATAAGACATGGAAAAACCGATTGGAACAACGAGCGAAAGCTTCAGGGCAGAACCGATATACCGCTGAATGAAGAGGGTATCGAAATGGCTCGAAGGGCCCGTGACGAATACAGAAATGTTCCCTTTGACATTTGCTATTGCTCACCACTAAAGCGTGCGAGACAGACCGCGGATATACTTCTGGAGGGAAGGAATATTCCCATTATCACAGATGACAGGCTCCTTGAGATGAGCTTTGGGATCTATGAAGGAATGGCAAACGGTTATGACGATCCGGATCTGTATGTAAGCCGCCTGTTCAGGGATCCTGCAGGCTTCACGGAAAGGCTTGAAGGAGGAGAGAGCCTTGACGACCTGTTTGAGAGAACGGGAGATTTCCTTGAAAGTATTGTCAAACCGCTTTTATCGCAGAATAAAAATGTTCTGATAGTGGGACACGGGGCTATGAATTCCAGTATTGTCAGCCGGATCAGAGGAATGGAGAGAAAAGACTTCTGGGCGGCGGGAATAGAGAATTGCAAGCTGATGGAACTTGGAGACAGGATATGAGTATTTTTTTTATAGCGGACACGCATTTTGGAGATGACAGCATAAGACGTTACGAGAATCGTCCCTTTGCCAATGTCGAGGAGATGGACAGCGCCATTATAAAGAACTGGAACGAAACAGTTTCGGATGAGGATACGGTTTATCTTGTGGGAGATGTGGGAGATGTAAAAAAAATCCCCGGGCTGAATGGAAAGATCATTCTCATAAGAGGGAATCATGACAAGCTCCCAAGCGAAGAGTATAAAGCCTGCGGGGTGTCCGACGTTTATGATCTGCCGGTTGTATATGAGAATTTCTGGATCCTATCTCATGAGCCCATGTATGTCAACAGAAATGCTCCTTATGCAAATATATTCGGACATATTCACGATAATCCTCAATACAGGACAGTCAGTGAGAGGAGCTTTTGTGTCAGCGTTGAAAGGATCGGATATAAACCGGTCAGCTTTGAAGAAATCGTTCGCAGAGTGAAAGAAGAGGATGAAAAACGAAGTTCTTGTTAGAGGGTTTTGTTTTTGATATAATTGTCTGTGCAGAGGTTTTGAAAATACTTTTCAAAGGGAGAATGCATATGGGATACGAGAATATGGGGCAGGTGATGCCTGCAGGTTTTGATAAATATAAGATGTTTGACTCCAAAGAGTTCAATGATATAGCTCTGGGACTTTTTAAGATGGCTGTTGACAGTTATATCTTCGGAGAAGAAAAAGACAGATCTCAGTCCGCAGCGTTTATAAAGGACGGACTGGTGGAAAATATGAAGCATATTCTGGAGAAAACTTCTTCACGTGATGCGGAATATTATAATGAACTTCTTTGATAAAAAAATATTGACAAATAAAATTTGAAAACATATACTTTATACGTTCAAAGGCAAAGGCGTCTTAACCATAGGTTAAGGCGCCCCTTTTGTTTGCGGTAAAATACGGAGGTTTGATATGTCGGTAAAATATGTATTTGTAACAGGCGGAGTTGTATCGGGACTTGGAAAGGGAATCACTGCGGCATCTTTGGGAAGACTTCTAAAGGCAAGAGGCCTTAAGGTAGCAGCTCAGAAGCTTGATCCGTATATAAATGTGGACCCCGGAACAATGAGTCCCTATCAGCACGGAGAGGTTTTCGTAACGGATGACGGAGCGGAGACGGACCTTGACCTGGGTCATTACGAAAGATTTATCGATGAAAACCTGAATAAGTATTCCAATCTTACCAGCGGTAAGGTGTACTGGAATGTTTTGAACAAGGAGCGCAGGGGAGAGTATCTGGGCTCTACTGTTCAGGTCATTCCCCATATCACAAATGAGATAAAAGAGTTTGTCTATAAAGTGGGAAAAGAGACCGATGCGGATGTGGTCATCACCGAGATCGGAGGAACCATTGGTGATATCGAATCCCAGCCCTTCATAGAAGCTGCTAGGCAGATATCACTGGAAGTGGGCAAGGAAAACAGCCTCTTTATACATGTGACTCTGGTACCGTATCTTCACGGCTCGGATGAACATAAATCAAAGCCCACCCAGCATTCGGTGAAGGAACTTCAGGGAATGGGAATACATCCCAATGTTATCGTGCTACGCTGCGATGAACCTCTGGAGGAATCAATCTTTAAAAAGATATCCATGTTCTGTAATGTCAAGGAAGATTGCGTCATAGAAAACCGCACTCTTCCCAGCCTCTATGAAGCGCCGCTGATGCTGGAAAAGGCTCATCTGGCGGATGTAGTATGCAGAGAACTGGGAATAGACGCAAAGGCTCCGGATCTTGCCGAGTGGGAGAGGATGGTCAGTCTCATAAAAAATGCCGGGACAGAAGTTCGTGTTGGTATCGTCGGAAAATATGTGCAGCTTCATGACGCATATCTGTCCATCGTGGAGGCCCTTGCTCATGCAGGATTCCACCATGGAGTAAAGGTTAGGATAGAATGGATAGATTCCGAGACCCTGAATGTGGAAAACAGAGCGCAGCTCCTTGGCGGTCTTGACGGTATCCTTGTGCCAGGCGGTTTCGGAGACCGTGGTATTGAAGGCATGATCGTCGCCGCACGATATGCAAGAGAGACAAAGACTCCCTATTTCGGAATCTGTCTCGGTATGCAGATCGCAGTCATAGAATTTGCAAGACATGTGGCAAATATATCAGATGCAAACTCCGGTGAGTTTGATGAACTCTGCAAAAACAAAGTTATCGATTTTATGCCGGGACAGTCGGAAGACATTGCAAAGGGTGGTACGCTCCGTCTCGGAAGCTATCCCTGCAAGATCACTCCGGGTACACTTATGGAGAGATGTTATAAAAATACCTCTTGCGACGAAAGACATCGTCACCGCTATGAGTTTAATAATGATTACAGGGAAATACTGACTTCAAAGGGACTGGTGATCTGTGGACTTTCTCCCGATGAAAGACTGGTTGAGGCGGTTGAACTGGATGATCATCCTTTTATGATAGGAGTCCAGTTCCATCCTGAATTCAAGTCCCGTCCCAACAAACCCCACCCCATATTTCTGGGATTTGTTGAAGCTGCAATGAACAGGTGACCCTGAGTTTGAGGATATATTTATCAAAAATATAAGGGTTAAAAATGTTCTGATTTTTTATAAAAAAGTGGTTGACAAATAAAAAACGACCACGTATACTTTAAAACAATTCAAGACAAAGGCGTCTTAACCAATGGTTAAGGCGCCGTTTTTTTACTTTGTAGGAGAGCTCTATGAAGGATAGTCTTGGATCATAAACTTAATGTGAAATCATATTTTATTAGGCGATGCAAAGGGGCATCAAGTGCACAATGTCCCTGCGTATCGCCTTTTTTACTTCATGAGAATCCAAATCACATTAAGGTATATCAGGAGGAAAAGATTATGAGTGATGTTCTTGGTTTGATCGACGAAAAAGTCTTTGGCGTCTGGTTTCTGATAGGCGCCGCATTGGTTTTTTGGATGCAGGCCGGCTTCGCGATGTGCGAGGCAGGCTTCACCAGAGCAAAGAATACGGGAAACATCATTATGAAGAATTTGATGGATTTCTGTATAGGTACAGTAGTATTCATCCTTGTAGGCTTTGGCTTTTTACTTGGCGAAGATGTTCTGGGAATCATCGGAAAGCCCGGATTTGACATCTTTACCGGCTATGCGAATTTCGACTGGTCAAACTTTGTATTTAACCTTGTGTTCTGTGCCACCACAGCTACCATCGTTTCAGGATCCATGGCAGAGAGAACCAAGTTCCTTTCATACTGCATTTATTCAGCAGTTATCTCAGCTGTCATTTATCCAATTGAGGCTCACTGGACCTGGGGTGGCGGCTGGCTTTCACAGATTGGCTTCCACGATTTCGCAGGTTCCACCTGTATCCACATGGTAGGCGGTATCTCAGCACTTATCGGAGCAGCGATCTTAGGACCCAGGATCGGTAAATTCGTTAAGGACAAGAACGGAAAAGTTACAAAGGTCAATGCTTTCCCCGGACACAATCTCACCGCAGCAGCACTTGGTGTATTCATCCTCTGGCTCGGATGGTACGGATTCAACGGTGCAGCTTGTACTTCACTTCAGCAGCTCGGTTCCGTATTTGTTACCACCACCATCTCACCTGCTCTTGCAACTGTAACATGTATGATCTTCACCTGGATCAAGTATGGTAAGCCCGATGTTTCGATGTGCTTAAACGCATCACTTGCAGGTCTTGTAGCAATCACCGCTCCCTGCGATGTTGTTGATGCACTCGGAGCTTCCATTATCGGTATTGTAGCAGGACTACTTGTTTGCTTCGGCGTTTGGTTCCTTGATTACAAGCTTCATGTTGACGATCCCGTCGGTGCAGTTTCAGTTCACTGCTTAAACGGTATTTGGGGTACTTTGGCAGTTGGTCTTTTTGCAACAAATACCGCTCCAGGATATTCACTTGCAGACAGTGCGGGTAACGAGCTGGTAGGTCTTTTTTACGGCGGCGGACTTAAGCTATTAGGTATTCAGGGAATCGGCTTTGCAGCAACAGCAGCATGGACCGCAGTTACCATTACAATCGCCTTCTTCGTGATCAAGAAGATCTTTGGTCTCAGAGTTTCTGAGGAGGAGGAGATCACCGGTCTTGATGCAACCGAGCATGGCCTTGCATCAGCATACTCAGGATTCGCTATCATGGACGTTTCCAATACTCTTGAGATGAGCGTAAACGAAAACACAGATCTCGGCGCAAGAGATTATCAGGAAGCTACCAAGGCACAGCGTGATGCCGCAGTTCCTGTTATGAGAGCTGCAGAGC
>ODAI013448230.1_pt1 | contig 14024 bp, 11 predicted proteins | sample 1539321 | NCBI WGS metagenome assembly ODAI01 (sample SAMN02144231, study PRJEB22623) | gut metagenome | biome: sheep rumen | host: Ovis aries | place: New Zealand
AACAATTTATGGAAGTGTTTTTTTATGGCAAAAGGATAAACGAAAATGGCTTGCCGTATTGAGCATAGTTTTATTCCTGCTTACCGCCTTTTCACGTAACTTCCTCGGAGTGCATACACCTCAGGATGTTATTGTTGCAACTATCGAATCAGTGATTATTTTGTATGTTGTCTCTGTTGCATCAAAAAAGGTAAGCGGAAATGAAAAGCTCTTGGATATCCTTACAATAATAGGCGTCGTATTTGTAATAATCTCTCTTATATACATACAGGTCAAGCCATATCCCATGGACTATGATTCTGCAGGAAATCTCATTGTGGATCCTTCCAAGATGATGAATGATTGTTTCAAGGCCTGCGGTGCGTTTTTAGGATTTTTGATCGGTAGCTATGTAGACAGACATTATCTGCATTTTAGTATTCCTGAAGGCTCAAAGAATCTGCCAATCCTTGTGAGCGTAGGAGTAGCATTAGCTTTTTCATGGAAAGAGTTCTTTGGACCGGCCACCTTTGGTATCGCATTTGGCGGACACTGGGGCAATTTTATCTCAAGACTGATAATGCTTTTGTTTGCAATGATAATATGGCCGGTTGTAATAACCAAGTCATGTAAAGAGGAATAATTCTTTAATTAACCATTGTAACCATATCATATTCTATGAGGACTTATTATGAAAAAAACTCTATGTTATCATTTATCAATTTTAATGATAGGAGCACTTATATGCTTGGCAGGATTATTTCCGGGCGTAAAAGCTTTTGCTGAAGAGGAGGCTTACTACGCACTGTCAGTATCCCAAAGTACCATAGATTATGGTGATATAGGTTCAATAACCTTAGGAGCGGAAAGAACATTTACTGTAACCAATAACAGCAACGTAAGTGTGACACTTACATGGTGGGAGGAAAATCCCGCGAATGCATTTATAATTGCTCTATTATCTGATGGATATTTAAGTCCGGGAGCAAGTGCTACTTTTTCGGTTAACCCCACACAAATGCTTCCGGAAGGCAGTTATTATTGTGCATTTTATATCTCGGCTGCGGAAGATATAAACGATGACTACCTCGCCAGTGTAAATATGTTTATGACAATTGATGACCCTGATCCGATATCTGAAGTCACACAGGTAGTAGTTTCCCCTGACTATGCAACAGTTGAGGCCGGAATGTCATGTTCATTCCATGCGGATATTTATGGTCAAAATATTCAGGATTACAGTGTAGACTGGTCTATTTCCGGTAATCAGAGCAGCGGAACATATATCAGCGACGGATTTCTGCAGGTAGCTGCCGATGAGACGGCATCAAATATTACTGTAACAGCCTATTCAAGACAGGACAGTAATGTTTATAACAGTGTAAATGTTGCCGTACAAAGGTACGAAAGTACTGTGAGAGTTTCGGCAAGTCCTTCTGAAGGCGGCTCTGTATCTGGCGGCGGAAAAGTTAATTATGGCGGTAAGGTCATTCTGAATGCCAAGCCCAAAAGCGGCTATGCTTTTGAAGGGTTCTACGAGAACAATTCAAAGATATCATCATCCGCATCTTTGGAGATTAACGGTATAACTTCGGATCGAGCCATTACAGCAGTTTTTGTCAGAAATTCTTTTACCATAAATGCATATGTAAATCCTCAAAATGCCGGAACAGTTTCCGGCACAGGAACATATGAAAAGGGAAAAAAGGCAGAACTTAAGGCATCAGCAGCGAAAGGATACATCTTTACGGGATGGACTAAGGAGGGACAGCTTAAATCCACCGACAGCACATACCAGATAGGAAGTATTGATTCGGATCTATCCCTTGTTGCAAATTTCGAAAAGAAGGCTGCTAATGTTTATGTGATCAAGGCTGGTGCCGGTGAGGGCGGAGTTATCTCTCCATCGGGAGATCAGAATGTGATAGAAGGAAATGACGTATCTTATATCATTACAACACATGGCGGTTATAAGCTGGACAAAGTCCTTGTGGATGGGAAGAGCGTAGGAGCAATATCATCCTATACGTTCAGCAATGTAAAAGGTCCCCATACAATTTCTGCAAGCTTTGTAAAAGAACAACAGTCACCTGAACAGAAAGTTGCAACCAAAACGGATAATAGCTCCAAGAAAAAAAGCAGCAGTGAGTCTGCAACAGATGCTTCTTCAAAAGAAGATTCATTTGATACAGATTCAAAAGCTATAGAAGAATCAGAAAAAGAAGATTTGGAAAAAGAAGAATCGAAAAACAATATAACAGATGAGGAAAAGCCCACAGAAGATATAACTGATTTACCTGACACAACGGAAGTTACGGTAGATACTGAGGAAAATAGTGCTTTACTGCCTGAGTCCGGTGATACCGGAAATATAGAAGCAGAAAAGACAAATAAGTTCCCTGTTATAGTATTTTCAGTAATTGCTGTGGGACTTCTTGCCGCAATAGGCTTTACGATAAGTTATATATTACGGCACAGATAATTCAGTTCATAGAATAAATATAGATCAAGACAGGATTAAGAGTTATACATCCAACTATTCGCAAAACACAGGTTTAACGAATAGTTAGGCCTATGTTTATAGTATTATGGCGATAATATTTCTATAAGACCTAACTAATTCGTTAAACCTGAGGAATAAATAAGAATCACATAGTCCAACTAATTCGTAAAACCTGGGGGTTCATATCGGTTCAATTGATTCGTCAAACCTATGGATCCTTATTACTTTAGCTTGTATATGTCTCGTATATATCCACGTGGTCGTAAATGCATCTCCAGGAGCTCCAGGCGTCTGCTGTTACACAAATATAATGTGATCCGTCATTGGAAACCTGATAACTTGCTCCACAGCATCCGGATTCATTTACAAATCCGGTTTTTGCTCCGACAACCTCGCCGTGGGTATCTTTATCCTCAATTCTTCTAAGAAACCAGTTGGAAATCTGGATTCCTTCAGGATGTTGCTCTGTAGCTGTTGTAAGGTATGTTCTTGCGTTTAAAACCTCGTGACACAGCTTATTTTCCTCAGCGGCCTTAAGGATCATGGCCATATCCATAAGTGTACAATAATGATCCTTGTCGTAAACGCCGACACAATTTGTAAAATGTGCTGTATCTGAAAGCCCAAGCTCCTTGAGTTTTTCATTCATAAGATCCACAAAGGCTTCCTGAGATCCGGCTATATATTCAGCAAGACAAAGGGCTGCATCGGCTCCTGAAGGAAGGATCGTTCCGTAAAGAAGATCTTTTATGGTAACGGTTTCTCCAACTTCAAAACCCACCTGGCTGCAATCGTGGGAAAATACGTAGTCTCCTATTTCTCTGGTCATTGTGAAAGTATTGTCAATATCATCCAAGTGCTCCACAGCCACCAGCAATGTAAGGATTTTGGTCATTGAAGCCGGATTTATTCTCTCATTTCCATCTTTTGATGCAACAACCTTACCGGTGTCCAAATTAATTAGTAGACCGTAATTGCTTTTTACATTATCACTGGAAATATAGGCTGTATTGCTGTCCTGTTCGACTATATAACCATCAAAAAAGCTGGTTGATTCCTCGGATCTATCCTGATATTTACTTACCTGTGACAGTTCAACATCATCTATGATGGTATCGACGATCGCAACCTCCTGCGGAACTTCTTGTATTGTATCCGCTGTAGATGCTTCGTTAACCTTATTATTATGGGATTTGCTGATACTGTGAATTATAAAGACAGTTCCCACTGTAACCGCCAAAAGTATGGCTACAAGCGAACTTATATGAAAAATGATCTCTCTTTTTCTTCTGGCTCTGTATTCTGACGCAGAAAGGCGCTGCCCATCCTTTTTGCGATAATTAGCTCTTGTATTCCCCAACTTTAATAGATCTCCCTAAAAAAATATGTATTTGTATATTACCATTTTTTCAAAGGGTACTTCAAGATTAAAACAATACAATATTTAGTGGTATAATATGTACATGCAGACTAATGGAAACGATCAAAAATATTATAACGAACAGGACAGAATAAATACCCTTAAGATGCGTGAAGTCTTAAGCTGCCTTCCCTCATTTTGCAAACAGTATTTCAGAGGGATTGAGCCTACAACTTCAGCCAGGACAAGACTTGGCTATGCATACGATCTGAGGGTGTTTTTTGAGTACCTTCATAATGTGAATCCGGCTCTTAAGAACACTGAAGTTAAGAACTTTAAACTGGATGTTCTGGAGATGATCGAACGAGAAGATATCGAAGAATATCTCGAATATCTCTCACTTTACGAGAAACAGGAGGAAGAAGTTACATTAGAAAGGACCAATACCGAGCAAGGTAAAAAGCGAAAGATGTCAGCTCTTCGTTCCATGTTTTCCTACTTTTACAAGGCTGAGCTTATCACCAAGAACACTCCCGAGCTTGTAAATATGCCAAAGCTTCACGAACATGAGATCATTAGACTTGAGCCCAATGAAGTTGCCATTCTTCTTGATCAGGTGGAAGCCGGTGAAAAGCTCACGAAATCTCAGCTTAAATACCATGAAAAAACCAAGGTGAGGGACGTGGCACTTCTTACTCTTCTACTTGGTACCGGTATCCGTGTTTCGGAATGTGTGGGAATAGACATAGAGGATATTGATTATGATACCAACGGATTGAACATCCACAGGAAAGGCGGATATAATACGATCGTTTACTTCCCTGACGAAGTAAGACATGCTCTTATTGATTATTATGAGGTCAGGAAGACCATAATCCCTGTAGAAGGTAATGAAAACGCCTTTTTCCTGTCCTTACAGAACAAAAGGATATCTGTAAGGGCTGTTGAGAAACTGGTAAAAAAATACGCCAGAAACGTAACTACTCTTAAAAAGATAACTCCTCACAAGCTTCGAAGTACCTTTGGAACCAACCTTTATAAGGAATCCGGAGATATTTATCTTGTTGCCGATGTTCTTGGCCACAAGGATGTGAATACTACCAGGAAGCACTATGCGGCTCAGGATGATGAAAACCGTCGAAGAGCTGCAAGAATGGTACGATTGAGGGAAGATATTGATGATAAATAATTAAAAAGAAACGCCGGCTGCTTTTATATCTGCAGTCGGCGTATATTTTTGTGTTTTTGTAAATACCCCTCATCAAACCGTTGTATAGGTTTTCTTGAAAATATTCTTTTCGATGATAAATACATTATTTGGATCGTCTACGCTTACACAGAGGAAATCTCCGCTGCGTCCTATCATATAATTCTCACTGTCCCAGTAAGGAAAAACCTTTGTGGTCCTTTTAAGCTTCCTGGCGTAGACATTCATATCCCCTGTGGAAATACATCCCTTGACGTTCTTCATAAGGGAATAGGTCTTGCCGTTATCGGCATCCTTTATGGTAGGCGTATAGTCAAGGTTCAAGGAGAACTTCTTGCCGGTCTTGATATAAGCGCTCTTGAATTCTTCATCGGTAATGGCCGATACATCTCCCTTGATGCCGATTATAAGAACCGTATTGTTCTTGATCTCCAGATTATTGTCTCCCGAAAGAGTTCTGACTATTGCCATATTCCCTTCAGGAACAAGATCCTGAGGTCTTACATAACCTACGACAAGGGGGCTCTTTACGTACTTGGACATACCATCCAGATCAATTTTGGTCTTACGGGCATAGATAATATCTGAATTTTCAAAGTAATCCTTCATCCTCATCCTTATGATATTGGATGTGGAATACTTGGCAGAATCGTCATCTATCTCTGTATAAGAAGGATAAACCTTCTTTAAAAGTTCAGTCTTTATTATTCCACCGGCCTTTTCCTTGTGTCCGCCGCCGGATCCTATTTTATTTGCTATAAAGGAGGCAAGCTCATCAGCCTTAGTCTCGGAAACGCAGCTTCTTATTGAGAACTTAACGCCAAAATTCAGCTTGCTGTATACAAGACATACATCAATGGAATCAACAGCAACTATAAAATCTCCGATAAGTCCGAGAATATTTGGATCGCAAGGGTCAGTTTTTAGGATGGCATAGTGATCATCCTTGTGGTACTCTACTCCCAGCATGGCAACACCGGCTATTTTTGCTTCCTTAAGGGTAAGGTTCATATTCTTGAGCCTCAGGATAAGGGCATGATCGTAATCAAGAGACTCGATCATATCTCTGTCCAAAGGGTGTGATATTTCAGAGAATGCGTTGCTGTCGGAATACAGGCCGTAATAAAGCGCTGTAGCTATCTTCTTGTCTATAAAATCAGCTTCGCTTTCTATCTTAAGAAGATTCCAGATTACTGTACAACAGCTTCCGAGATTGCTTCTGACTTCGTTTAATTTCGGGAGATTTCCTGATACCTGATGATGGTCTATGACAGCCACTTCTTTGGCATTGAACTTACGTACATTGCCTTCTCCGTACTGACAATCGGTCAAAAGAAGCAGCTCGGGCTTGGAACGCAGTTTCTCAACATATTCAATTTCTATCCCAAGCTTCTTGATAAGATAAACAAGATTGCTCTTGCTGATCTCAAAATTACCTGAATAAATGAATCTGACTCTAACGCCGTGTTTCTCAAAATATCTGTACAAAACATATCCCGAACAGATAGCATCTGCATCAGGATTGTCATGGCACTGTATGGTGATCGATTTGTGGTCCAAAAGACTGGAAAGTTTCATAAAATAATCTCCCTGCGAGTTTATTATAGCTTAACGGCAGGGAGAATTTAAGTATTTTATTTGAATTCCGTTGAATAATAGGGAACAATCAGAGCTTCGCCGGCCTTGAGATCATCTTTGTCGGAAATACCGTTGATATTGCAGATCTCATTGATGTAGGAATTCATGTCATGATAATGATCCCCGGAATAGCTGACCCGGGCGATATCCCACATTGTATCCTCTGCATGAACGGTAATTGTCTTGTAATACTTATAATCAAACTTAGCATCATCAGCCTGAGCATTTGTAAGCATGGATGATGCGGCGAAAACGCCACCAAACACCATCATAGCAACAACAAGGCTTATCAGAAAAAGCTGCCTTCTGTAAATCTTCTGCCTTCTTATCTTATTCCTGCGAATACGTATCTCACTCTCGCTGAAATACCTGGGATTATTGTACAAACTTGCTGCTGCTCTCATTGCCTCGCTCATATCCATACCTCACAGAAAACCCAAACAAATGTTACGAACAACTGTTCTAAAAATATAATAACAAACATCTGTTCTCTTGTCAATAAATTTCGAACATATTTTCCGAACAAATATTCGCAGTCTTCTATTAAGATAAAGATATGAAAAAGCTTTGATCAACCCCCGCTCTTATTCAGCTTTATACTTTAGACACAGCATTGTGATGTCATCAAACTGAGGCGCTTCTCCGACAAAGGTGTCTATATCATCCTTAACATTCCTGATAATATTTTCAACATCGGCATCCGGATCCTTATTAAGGGCAGCAAGCAGTCTGTCATTTCCGAATAGCTCATTGTTCTTGTTGGTTGCTTCCGTAACACCGTCAGTATAGCACATAAGCGTATCTCCGGGATGAAGCTCAAATTCGTGTTCTCTGAAGCGCATTCCCTCCATGGTAGCAACAGCAGGTGAATTCTTGTACATAACAAGTTCGAAGCTTCCGTCAGCCCTTCTTAGTGCCGGATGCTCGTGACCGGCATTGGCTGCTACTCCCTTTCCCGTTCTGATATCCAGGATCGCAAGCCATACGGTTACAAAAAGCTCGGCCTCATTGCCTTCACAAAGCTGCTCATTGGCATAGCTTAATATTTCAGAAGGAGTTCCTCCCGTAAGAGCTCTGTTCTTGATAAGTGTTTTTGCGATAACCATGAAAAGAGCTGCCGGAACACCTTTACCTGATACATCAGCCACTACCAGTCCAAGATGATCATTATCAACCATAAAGAAGTCATAGAAGTCTCCCCCTACTTCCTTGGCAGGATCCATTGATGCATAAAGATCAAAGGCATCGATATCCGGGAACGGCGGGAAAATTCTTGGCAGCATGTCGGCTTGTATCTGTGTAGCCACATTCAGCTCAGCACCGATCCTCTCTTTTTCCGCGGTGATGCTGGTGATATCGTTGATATATTTATCAATGTCTTTTTCCATCTGCTTCATGGCATCGGACAGGTTTTCGATCTCATCACCGGTATGTATCTTCAGCTTTTCGAATACATTCTTATTCTCGGATTCAGTATAGCTTAATGCCGCATCAGAAAGTGAATTGATGGGCTTAACAACTGTGCGTCTGATATATTGAATATAGATAAAACTGAAGATCAAAACTATAGCTATCGTTGTAACAAGGAGAATTGCTGAAAATGAGGCGGCTATAGCCTTTACATCGTTCATGGATATATCAACAAAGCTGTAGGCAAATACGTTCCCCTCGTCATCATATATAGGAGCTCCTGCGGATACCAGCCATCCGTATTCCGGAGTATTGGTTATATATGCGGGAAAGCCCAAGTCAGGATCATCAAGAATGAACATATTGCTTTCATACAATGCGTCAAAATCACCGGGAAGGCAGGGCTCATCCGATCCGTCGGCTATATATATGGTTTTGAGCACATCCGGATCCACATAGATAAGATAAACCGATTCCACATCGTTCTTGACCCTGATGGTATCCAGCTGATATGTGAGTTCCTTATAATCCGGATCCTCCAAAAGGCCTGCGAAATTGGATATATATGCCTTATATTCAGCTTCATCCATCTCACCCGCATCAGCATTATAGGAAGCAGCAAAAATAACAGCCACTTTCTCTTTTAACCTAAGAGCGGTATTCCTGGTGATTGCCACACTTACGGTTTCAGCCAGATTAGTGACATTTTTCTCATACTCACTATTGATAGTCCTGTCAAAAATGATCTTTGCAATCGACCCTTCTATGGCACTTAAAAGGACTACCATGATGAGAATGGAAATAACAGTTTTAAATCCCAATGATAACTTTTTTACTTTCTTCATATTTTCACCACCATTGTATTGAATCCCTGATATCTTCTATAGTAAAAGGACTTTGCCTTTTGCTTTATAACATCCATGCCCAGGGCATTGAAATCCGTCTCGGAGTCATCGTCGTCGTTAAGTACCGCTTTCTCCATGCTGAAGGGGTCAAAGGTTGTAGCATTGTCTCTGATATGGAGGGTGAACTCACCTTTATCGGATGCCACAACCGTAAGCTGTATTTCACCCGGTACAAGCATTTTCCGGGAAAATCCCTTAGCCATGATGGCAGAGCACATCTCTTCCACTGTCATCTGGACGTAATACTGCTGCTTAACGTTTGCTTCCCACTTTTCACAGAAGCTGTCAATCTGCTCCGTAACGTTGCCGATCTTCTCGGGTTCGTTGAAAAGAGTGGCTGTAAATACCCTCTCCGGCTCAAGCCGCTTTGTCTTTTTCATGATAAAAGAGATATAGACAAATATGATAAGCAGCGACACAGCCTCAGTGATCGGATAAACAAACCAGAAAGCGTCTTTTCCGATGGCGATACATATAAAAGTAACCGGAAGGATAATTGCAACACCTCTTAGGGTGGAAAGTATAAATGCCGGTACAAAGATGCTTCTTGATGTGTAGTAATTGGCGATCACCATATTCAGCCCTACAAATATGATACACAGGCTAAAGACCCTTATGGCATATACCCCCATCGCAATGGCATAATTCATATGAATGCCGAAAAGCCGGCAGATCCATGGAGCAAATATACATACCAGGACCGTATATAATATCGAGTTTCCTGCGGCAATAACCAGAGCTCTGGCCTGCATGCTGTCGCATTCCTTATAGTTGCACTCTCCCTCATAGGTGCTGAGTATAGGCTGGGTTGCCTGATTAAGTGCTCCGAATATATAGATCATCAGATTACTTAAGTTTTGAATTATATCAAATATTGCTACACCGGTTTCTCCCGCAAGCCTTACCATGGCATTGTTCCCGATCCATATAAAGACGAAGGAATAAATATAGCTGATGCAGGAGGATAACCCGGTCTTAAAGCTCTTCCACACATCTGAAAATCCCGGCCTGAAGGGATAAAGCCTAAGGTGCGATTTCTTTTGCAAAAGAAATACCAGCTGAATGCAGCTTGTCAGTACAACTCCGATAAATGTGGCAAGTCCGGCTCCGAAAACGCCCAGATTCAGGAAAAGAACCAGTATTATATTCAGTGAAAAATCAGTGATATTTCCTATCGTAGAACATATCGATGCCTCTTTTTCCATATCATCGTTTCTAAGGTAATACCCCAGGCTGTAGTCAAAAAAGAAAAACGGCGCCGCGGTAAGTATAAGCTGCAGGTAAGTCCTTGCTGCTTCCTTCAGGGAATCTCCCGAGGCACTGGCACCAAGGATAAACAAAACCTTATCAATAAAAACATTGCCAAAAACCGCTATGGCAATGCTTATGACCATAAGCACGGTGAAGACTCCCTGGAAGGATCTCACCGCCTTTTGTTCATCTCCTTCCGCCATCCTTCTGGCATACATAATGGATCCGCCCATGCCAAAGGAATGCATGATCACGTTGAAAAACATGTATACGGGAATTGAAAAGGCTATGGCGGCAAGGCCCAGTGTTCCCATTCTGTTTCCCACAACAAGAGCATCAGCCATATCGGCTATGGCAAAAACGATCGCTGAAATGATCGCAGGAATATACTGCCTTACGAACATCTGCCTTGTGAAGTTTGAGACTTTACCTTTTATATTCATCGTAAGTAACCTGTATACATATCAAGCATTCTGACGGGCTTCATCAGCTCTTTTGCCCGCCGAAGGCCTTCAACTCCTAGGTCTTCTTCCCAGTTGAAATATTTCACGTTACTGCCGTGGGATCTGGCGTATTCCTGCCTGAGATAATAGGATAAGCCCTGAACATTTTCTCTGCATTTTTGCAGACAACAGTCCACAAGCTCATCATCCAGCGCAAATCCGGCTATTACCGCATAGGGCTCGTCGTCCATTATTATTGCTATGCCCTGAAGCTCAAGCTCCTCTATGTGATTTAAAATGGTCGTGGTAGCCGATTTATCTATAACTTCCTCATAATCTCTTTTGTTTTTGTCCCAGGTCTCGGTAATATCCAGAAGCTTGTCTTTGGAAACGGAATGTATATCCACCGTTTCTAGTTTGTGCTCCTTTATAAGCTTATTCACGTGCCCCCTGTCCTTGGCAAAATGCTTGCCGGGAAGGTTCTCCATAATTTCCCTGTCCATGATATATTCGCTGTTGTCAGGGGCCGGAACGATATCAAACCTGCCGGGGAAGTATTTTTGGAGAAAAGAGACATCACTTTCCGTAACGTATTTGAAAACTATACGTTCACCGGATGAGATCAGCTTTTCTATAAAGTCCTTTTTTGCATCATCCCTTCCCACCGGAAAGAACCAGAATCTGTCCTCCTGCGTGGATCTCACACTGTATATTTTTGCATCTATGTATATGGACAGCTCCATATCTTTTTTCCAGATAAAAAGAGATTTGAAAGAGTGAGCTGCATCGTGGGCAGAATACTTATCATATATTTCTTCCACTGCGGCAGATTGCCAAAGCTCAATATCTGTTGTCTCTATAAGCAACATAATTTATACTTCACGGATCCTTTCGCAGACGATATAGCCGTCCTTTATTGTAAATGCATCTTCAGGGATGATCTGATTGTCTTTTTTTCTGTAAGCTGATGCATCTATCATTTCAAATTTTCTTTTACTATCCCTGTCAAAAAAAAACACCTCATAGCTTTTAAAGGCTCTTAGGATAAGATCTACCCGCTCAAAAGACATATCGCTTGTAACCGTATAATCTTCACTGGTGGGCATATCCCAGTATTGCACGTTTCCCTCCTGGGGATAAGCATTGTCCCAAAGGTTGTCAAAATCCTGTACAAGCCGGTCTACCATGCCCGGGATCAGGCTCCACTGCCGCCTGGTCAATGAGATAAGGTCGTCTTTATCGGGATATACAGGGCATTTTTCCTGAAGAAGAATCTTCCCTGTGTCCAGCTCTTTTTCCATCTGATGCATGGTTACGCCGCTCTCATTAAGTCCCTTTAATATGGTTAAAGGCATGGGCCAGGCTCCTCTTCCGAAGGGCAAAAGAGCCGGATGTGTGTTTACTATCTTAAGCTCCGGAATCACCGGGACCTTGTGATAGTAGCCTCCGAACAAGACAAATTTGCAGTCAAGTCCTGCCAGCTCATAAAGATCGTCTGTTGTAAGCTTTTTGATCTCGAAGGGAATGTTATGGTCTTTTGCAAATTCAATGGTCTGTGTATTAAATTCGGTATAATTGTCTGTTTTGCAGGTTACAATTTTGATAATTTCACATCCGGTATCGTAAAGGCTTGTGAGAACCGGATAGAGAATATCTATTCCAACATATGCTACTTTCATATTTATCAAGGTTTCTTATATTTTATACGAATAAAAAGGGGCAACGACATATATTTAATTGTATCATCTGTATAGCAAAATAATCATAATGAAATGCCGTATTTTTCTTAAGTTTTTCTAAATATTGTCAAAATTGGAAACAATTTGGAAGCAGTGAACTTTCGAACATATTTTCCGAACAAACATTTGCGTTATTGCCTGTCTGTATGATATACTAAATAAAAAGTATTTGTTTGATAATAAGGGAGGTAAAGTATGTCCAAGGGTAAGATATCACCTAAACAGCAGGAAATACTCGACTTTATCAAGGAGCAGACTCTTCAGAGAGGCTTCCCGCCTGCAGTAAGAGACATCTGCAAAGCCGTTAATCTTAAATCCACTTCTTCTGTTCACTCTCACCTGGAAACTTTGGAGAAAAACGGATATATCAGAAGAGACCCCACCAAGCCCCGTGCTATTGAGATATGTGACGACGGCTTCAATATGGTGAGAACCGAAATCGTCAGTATTCCTGTTGTTGGACAGGTTGCTGCGGGAACACCCATACTTGCCGAGGAGAATATTGATTCCTATATTCCCATTCCTGCAGAGATGTGCCCCAGAGGTGCTGATGCCTTTATCTTGAATGTCAAAGGCGATTCTATGATAAACGCCGGAATATACAACGGTGACAAGCTCTTCGTTCAGGTATGCAACACTGCCAAGAACGGTGACCAGGTAGTGGCACTTATTGATGACTCTGCTACTGTTAAGACCTACTACAAGGAGAAGGACCACATAAGACTCCAGCCGGAGAACGATAATATGGATCCCATCATCGTAGATGACTGCAAGATACTGGGTAAGGTATTCGGAGTAATGAGATTTTATTAAATATAACAAAACCCGAGGCGTCGCTGCCCCGGGTTTTTCAGTGTAATAATATTGTATTATATGATCATTGCTGTGATCACTCGCTCTTAAGATCTGAGGTTTCGATCAGCTTACCGTCTCGCCATATTCTCTCAAGATCGTAGAAGAGCCTGTTCTCGCTATCGAATACATGGACAATGATATCGCCAAAATCCAGAAGGATCCAGTTTGCAGCATCATATCCCTCTACATTTTTGGTCATATGACCTGCTCTTCCAAGCTTCTCCTGAACACTGTCAGCAAGCGCCTGAACCTGGTTTCTGTTGGTTCCGGCAGCAATGATAAAGTAATCTGCCAGAGTTGATATCTCGCTGATATCAATAACTCTTATATCCTCGCCCTTTCTGTCTTCAAGAGCATCTATGGCCATTGCAGCCATCTTTTTCGAAAGTTCAATATCTGACATAAATTATTTTCCTTCTTTATAGTATTTTTTATAAAACTCGTAGGCATTCATGGTGGTATCATCGATCTCTTTGTCGATGGTTTTAAGATAGCACACGGAATCATGGAGAATATGCGCAAGACATCTGTCTAAATCCTTATAGGCCTCAGCTCTTATTATATCCATGTTTTCCAAAGGCTTTCTTCCGGGCTCGATAAAGTCTGCTATATATACGATCTTATCAAGAAGAGTCATATCTTCTCTTCCGGTGGTATGCCATCTTATGGCATTAAGGATCTCGGTGTCATATACATCGTACCTGGTCCTTGCAAGGTACATCCCCACCTTGGCA
>ODAI012202824.1_pt1 | contig 14023 bp, 15 predicted proteins | sample 1539321 | NCBI WGS metagenome assembly ODAI01 (sample SAMN02144231, study PRJEB22623) | gut metagenome | biome: sheep rumen | host: Ovis aries | place: New Zealand
ACACCGATCATTCAGATCTATGCCAATCAGTACGGCATCCCCGAATACACCGAACTGATAAAGGCCGTGATGATGCAGGAAAGCGGCGGGCAGGGCACCGATCCCATGCAATGCTCAGAAAGCGGATACAATACGCGCTATCCCCATGCGCCTAATTCGATCACCGATCCCGAATACTCCATCGACGTGGGCGTACATACGTTGGCCGACGTGCTGAATATGGCAGGGGGGGAAAGGCCCATAGACCCTGACCCTATCTCTCTTCCTCTGCAGGGCTACAACTTCGGCCCCGGTTATATTTCCTGGGCGCTGGCAAACTACGGCGGCTATTCCGAGCTGAACGCCATTGAGTTTTCCGATATAATGGCCGCACAATACGGATGGGCTGGCTATGGTGATAAAGCCTATGTTTCTCATGTTCTCCGCTATTATCCTGTTGGACGGCTCTTTATGGGCGAGGGAAATGCCACTATGGTAGCCGTGGCACAGTCACAGATCGGCAACGTCGGCGGCGCTCCCTATTGGAGCTGGTGGGGCTTAGATTATCGCGTGGAGTGGTGCGCCATCTTCGTGAGCTGGTGCGCCGATCAATGCGGTTATCTGGACGCCGGTGTATTGCCGAAGATGGAGGGCGTGCGTCCCTATGTGGACTGGTTTATAGAGCGCGGTCAATGGCAAGGCCGGGATTATGAGCCAAGCCCCGGCGACATTATCTTTTTTGATTGGGAGAGCGACGGCCTGGCCGATCATGTTGGGATTGTTGAGAAAGTGGAAAATGGCCTTATCTTCACCGTGGAGGGCAACACTGGCGATGTATGCGCGGAGCGGCGCTATACGCTGGGTTCAGCTCCTGTGTATGGCTTCGGCCTGCCGTTGTATTGAAAATCAGATAATCCGTTTCTCCTTGAAACGGATTATCTGTAGTATACAAAGCTTTATCCTCTACAACACTTGACTTATCTCTTCCCGATATATGCTTTAGTTATCCTTGCTAAGTCAGATAGATACTGACGCAGGGCAGGATATTCCGCTTTGTATCCCATGCTGCGCGGGAAAGCGAATGACGGTATGGAATTCCTTCACAGTTTCATCATAGTGCATATCGGATTGACCATCATATTTTAATACTACACGCGCAATGCTCTTTGTTCCATATCCGTGCCACATGCTTTTATCCTTGATAGTTTCAAAGTTTCCATTGGCGTCTCTGATCGGGGCTTTATCACAGGAGTTGATGATTGATACGAGTACGTTGTTCTGCTGCTCATTTTTTATTACTGAGAATTCGACCACTCTGCCTTCAGATTGTATCGCCGCTTCAACTGCGTTTGAGAGCAGGTTTCCAAATAAAGCGGTAATGTCGATAGCATCCATGAACGACACGCTGCCCGAGCGGACATCGCAAGAAAAAATGATATTATTCTCCGCACATTGATCTGCATAACGGATCAGGATCATATTGAGAATCGGATCATCGCAAAGATGTGTCTTACGCCGGAACTCTGGCAACTCCTCTAATTCAGAAATGTATTCCCTGATTTTTTGACTGTCTCCGTCCTCCGCCATAAGATCAATTAAGTTAAAATGCTTTTTTATATCATGAATCAGTATCCTTTGACCATCATACTGTTGCTGGAGCATTGCATAGTATTCTGCATCAGCCTGATCCCTAAGCTGGACAATCTGAAGAGCTGTATGTTCCTCATCCAGTTTCTGAATCCGGTTATAGATATAGAGGACAATGATATTTACTGGCAACAAGGCAAAAACACTTACAGTGACCATTATTTCTGTTAAGCCTGTGAGTTGACCGATCATTTCAATGTAAATAAAGGTTACTACTATAACGATGGACACAACCGGCATAACACACAACAGCACGATCTGGCTTGGCTCCTCGCTAAAGCCCTTATGTGGCTTAAACAGTCTCGCACCAACAATAGTGACTAGGAAATAGAGCAGTTTACTAAACACAAACAATGATATAAAAGCTGAAAAACTATATGTGTATGCTGAGTAATCCTTGGTTGCATATGTAATGAAAAGGTTTACCAGTATCTCAGATATGCTCATCATGAGAGTCAAAAAAGCCGCATGTAACAGTGCCGACCTACGCTCACATGTGTAGTTGAGCAGTAAGATAATTGCATTTACAGCCAAAAACAATACTACATTTAACAACACAGCCCCAACGTAGGAGGCAAAGAAAAGAATCGTATATCCAAGGACAAAGCAAATTAAGGTATACAAGTGACTTTTTGTCTGTGTATATATGTAGCTGAAATACAACCATGCCGTTATGGCCTCTGTCACAAAGACAGCAGCGTATAATAACTTTTCAGCAATCATTGTATACTCTCCAGATACATCAGATATTTGCTGCTGAATTCTGCGTACTTGCGTTTTGCAAGATATGCCTCCTTTGTTTTTTCACTGTATTTCAAGATAACAAGGTCTCGCTTGATCTCATAGACGTACCGCATGTTTATGATAAAGCTTCTATATGTGGAATAGAAGCACGGGAGTGTTAATGTGCTTCGCCAGTGCTCAATACTTTCTGTTGACTGAAGAATATTGTCAAGAGTATAAATGGTCGTCTTTCTCCGGATTAGTTCCACACACACAATGCGGTCTGCGGATAATACCGTAATCCCAGACATAGTGCTAATGGGTATCTCCTTGGTATCCATATTGTATTGATATACCGCATCCTTTAGATTACGAAATAGACGGTTTTTATCTATCGGCTTAGATAGATAGCGGAAGACCTGAAACCGCATGGCTTCGTCCAAATAATCTGGATAAGAGGTAACAATGAATATCTTTATCCTTGGATTATACTCCTTGAGCTGCGTTCCAACATGGATTCCACTCCTGCCGGGCATCTCCACGTCTAAAAATGCAATATCTGCAGTAGTCTCTTTGGATAGAAGCTCGTCCCCACTCGCATAGGCAGCAAACTCCGGCATGACACCGCCCAAGCTTTTGAAAAATTCGTGAACATATTTCTGGAGCTGATTTAAAATCTCAATATTATCATCGCAGAAAATTATACGCATAATGGCAAAAACACCTCTCAAAAGCTGTTTTTGCCATTATACCATTATCATGTGAAATTGTCATCATTCCATTTCTTTTCCTGCCTAAGAACCATATGGCGAATGATATCTTCCAATAGTGCGACATCTTCCTTAGTACAGAGGGACAAACTATCGATCAGATTTTGAGGGACACCCTGCGGGTGCATACTGCCCATGAGCAGATAGTCCGGCGTTACTTTTAGCTCGTTACATAGGCTGATAAGAACCTCAAAGCTTGGTCGTTCCCGACCACGCTCAATATTTGACAGGTGTTTACTTGAAATATCGACTCTCTCAGCAAGCTGGCTTTGACTTATCTCTAAATGCTTTCGCCGTATAGCAATTCTATTTCCCATTTCAATAAGACTGATTTCCATAACATCACCCACGCAGATTTTATCAGGAAACATCGAAAAATCCGACCACATATAGCAAGATAAACTTGCAATAGGTAATATTTCGGAATCTTTTTTCGTGAATTATCCCGTTTTTGTAGCAAAACCTGCAATTGGTGTTGGAAATATAGCAATTAATGTTTTAATAATTTATAATACATGCGTCACAAGCAAAAAAATACAAAAACAAGGAAGTTAAACAAATGACTAAAATCAAATCCATGTACTATTCTCTTGCTGCTTTCTCTGCGTTGCTCCTCAATGTGGTTATGATCCTCTGCGCCAATACCAATTCCTGTGCGATGATCTACCAGCCGGAAGCGCCCAAGTCTCTGGGGCGCTACAGTAAAATAAAATGATAACCAGAGCATCATTAACAGTTGCGAAATGGCTTCTGCACACAGGAGCCATTTCGGAAAGCGATAAAGAGCTGTATGAATATGCGGCATACAACTTCTTCTTTAGTATGGTGCCTCTGTGCTTGGTTACTATCCTTGGTGGTGTCACCGGCATGGTAGTTGAGGGGATTTTGATGCTCCTGCCTTTTATGCTGATTCGAAAATTCAGCGGAGGGTTTCATTTAAAGTCTTCAAGCATCTGCCTTATCTCCTCTACTTTGCTTCTCGCCATGTTTTTGTTCGTAATACGGATTGTCATCGTAGAACAGCATGTTATCTTATTTATCTGCTTTGTTGCCGCCTCTGCTATTCAGATCTTCTTTTGTAGCCCTATAGACAACGAAGCAAGAAAACTGAATGAAAAAGAAGCCGCCATGTTCAAAAAGATCGCAAGAATCATGTCTACGCTGTTTTTCACTTTGTATATAGTTCTACTGCTCTTCGGGCAGCTTCGAGTTTCTATTCCCATTGGCGGGGGAATCATACTTACCGCCCTGCTGCAAATTCCTTGCTTCTTTACCAGTAAACACCGTGTTGTCTGACTAAAACTGCTCAATTTTTGTCGATTCGCGCAGGAAGTATTGTTTATCACCGGGAAATGTGTATGATGAAATCCTGTCAAAAAGTAAACACTTGTATGCCTTAGCATATTTATAAAGATTGCTATTATCCTAGCACGGCGCGCATGCTCGGATACTGCAATAATAATCACTACAATAGGAGGAAATTCTATGAAAAAAAGACTTATCTCTATGCTTCTCTGTTTGGTGTTTATTTCTTCTCTGGCCTGTAACACTGCATTTGCTTGTTACTCATGCAGAAATGACAGCGTTGCGCTTAGTCCTAAGAGAAACATAACAATCAATGGATACGGGGTAAACCTTCGACCGCATCATCGTGCAACAACCAACAAGGAAGACGAACCCGGTGGATCTGCTGACACAGGAGATACCGGTAAAGCAACACATAAATATCCCGGCCTTTATAACTATACTTGGGTTCGCGCCGAGATGGACAACGGTATCAATGGTTGGATCTATGCCGACTATGTGATTTTTTCTTGATCAACTTCCTTTAACACTGTATTTTTGGCACCACTAATTTAGCAATTTATCCTCTGGTATCGCTAACGATACCAGAGGATAAATAACAGTTGTTATGCACGAAATTCCTATTTTAGCGATTCTCTCAATCCGTTAAACGAAAGTATTATAGTAAAACATTTTCGGAAATTACTACCGGCACCTTATATCCAAGGGAGGTATAAAATGAAAAAAACACAATGTCTTTTGCCAATAGTCTTAATACTATGTATTGCTATCATTTTGTCTGCGTGTGGGCATTCCATTGATACTCCAATTAATTCCGACATAATACCTGTAGAAAACCGGCAGGGATATTCTGTTCAATTTATCCCTCTTCCCGAAAAAATGTCACTGTCAACAGACCAGTGCTCAAACATAGAAAAGATGTATATTTGCGGTTTGGATTTACAAAATAATCCGATGCTGTGCATGTATTCTCATGGAGAATCTACTCAAATTCCCTTACCTGAAAACATCTCCTACATTCAAGCTTGTTGTATGACGGTGAACGGCGTTGCAATATTAGCAGGCGATTACCCATTATCTTGGATAAGCGCTGATGACACATTAAGACAAAATGAGACAGAAATTTATACATCGTATATTCTTTTGTTTGATGCTGAGGGCAGTCTTTCTGAAATAGTTACACTCTCCAGTGAGATTTGTAACGGAACGAATTGGGACTCTTTACTGTGGGACAATAACTATTTCTATCTCATGGCAACAACCGACTTTCTTCAAGTGTCTAAGGAGGGGGCTCTTGTTAACAGCATGCACCTTGAGGGTGGATGCTTTATTTCACAAGCGCTGACGGAAAGCGGTGTGGCAATAAGCCTGTTTGATTCTTCTGCTGATGGCGGTGATGATACCGTTAAAATCAAGAAACAGACTAATACAGATCGGTTTACCTTTGACACAATTTATACCGATGATCAACTTGTGCTAATCGGAATGGGGTGTGATCAACAGGGCAATCTTTTGATAAACTTGGAGGATCGTATTGTCTCCTTAGATGCACAGTATGATGAAGATGTTGAGATATTTAACTTCAATAATGCCGGGATGCTGAATACATATTTTCCCAGATTGTATTCCAGTCCCGATGGCTACCTGTTAGCAAGTTCAAATACAAAAAGGCTAACGCAGCTTATTTATGGTGAACTTCCAGAAAAAGAGGAACTTCTACTGTGGCTTCCATGGGGTGATGACGCTATAAATGAATGGATCGAAGGCTTTAATCTGACAAATACTCAATATTCTGTCATTGTTGAGCATATTGACATCTCTGATGTGCAGAGTGAGGATGCTGTTCGGGCGAGAATCATTGCTGGCGATGGCCCTGACCTGTACTTTACTGGCGGTGAAAGTGGTTTCGGAAGCTTCCACGGAAGCGCAGTATTTGAAAATCTTCTGCCATATTTAGATAATAGTGAACAAATCCGTAGAGATGATTTATTGGCCGCAGTGATTGATGCCGCTTCAGAAGGCAGCAGCCTATATACAATTCCGATAGATTTCACTATTCTGACAATGAGTGAGCAAATGAACTTGCTGCCCCAAAAAAACATGAGCATTTCAGATATGCTGCTACTTCCAGATGTACTGAATGGTAATCTCTCTGTTTTTCCTGCTGATATGTCTCGAGAGTCCTTATGGTATTGGTTAAGCAGCTTATATGTATGTAACAATTTAGATGAAGAAAGCGGCAAGTGCCAATTTGATACGCAGGAATACATAGACCTATTGAGATGCTGCAAATCGGGTCAAAACTTCAACGTACAAGACCCCGTACCAAGTATTTTTTCTTTTCAACGGATACCCGGTCTCCGACGACTAATTTTTCTTCAAAAGCAGTATGGAGACGATATCGCATTGTTTGCTGGCTTGGGGACTGCATATTATATGGAACACTCCTTTGCAATATCTAACACAAGCACAAAAAAAGATGGTGCGTGGCAGTTCATTGAATATATGCTATCAACCGATTTGTCGAAACAGGAATTTAGCTTTCCGGTTTCTTTAAAATGTATGCAGAAACTTGTAGATGCAGCGTGTTCTGTAGGTATATGGTATAATGATGTTGGCGACTATGTAACATTAAGTTCTTCTAACGCTGAACTGTTATGGGATTTTTTTGATCAGAGTTCCGGAGCAGGAATGGTCGGAAAGCATCCTGAACTGATTCAAATCATGAAAGAAGAAGCAACAAAATATTTTGCCGGGGATAAAACAGCCGAAGAAGCTGCAGCAATGACACAATCGCGTGCGCAATTATATTTAGCTGAACTATACGGATAGGATGAACTATTACGGGAAAAGTGAAAGCCATATTCTTTTATGAAACTAACAAAAGTGCAACATGAAGTCCTTCATATACTTTGGGCTTCAGATACACCACTGTCAGTACAAGGGATCGCAGAGAAGTCAAAGTACCGGCTTGTCGGTAGACTTATTATATCTATAGCCATCGAAAATCTTTTGGCAAAGAACGCGGTATATCAAGCCGGATTTTCTCACTGCTGTTTGAACAAGAAAGAAAATATTCTTGTCCTTTATGCTGCTACAGTCCGCTTTGATGAGTATTATGTTGAACAATTCCAAAATATAACTCCGATAAACATCTTCAACCTGATAGGAAAAATGCTTCAATCAAACAAACTTAGCCCCAAACAGCTCCGGGAACTCTCGGCGCTTCTGGATGGGAAATAAAAACCTTTTGTAGACTGGCAGTTATAGAGGACACCGTACTACTGATTATTCCCTTATATTGTAAAAAGTGTAGGATAAGAAACCAAACTCGGCGTGAAAAAAATCAGGATTGTAGTTAGCGACGAGCCAGAAGCTTAAAGCGCAGAGCCTGCTACTCCAAGAGTGGAGAAGCAGGCTCTCTTCTCGAAACGTGTCTCACCATGAGACACGTTTATTGCAGCAGTCAGATTATGTTATGCTCCCATTTGTTTGGTCTTTTAATAAAAAATATGGCTATGTGCATGTAAACGCGGAAATTGAAGCCCACCGTCCCCTGGTTCGGCTACATGGCATTCCCGAATATGAGGACTTAATCGCCGCTATAATGATACAGGGGATAGGCGGGCAGGGCAGTGATCTCATGCAATTCGGCGTGCGGCTTCTACATTTGCTATCCGCGCACTCCGGGCGACATTACCGACTCGGAATACTGCGTAGATGGGGCATGCGGGATTTGACTGACTGCTTGCGCCTTGTCGTGGCGGACAGACTAATCGACCTCGACCGCATTTTCCTTGTCTTGCAGGGCTTTATCTACAGCAGCGCCTACATAGGCTGGCCGCTCGGTTACTTTGGCGGTCACTCCAGGCTGAACGCCTTAAGTTTTCCAACATGAGGGTGCAAAGCCGTGGTACATCAGGCTACGGGGATAATGCCTATGGCTCCCACGTTCTGCGCAACTATCCAATCAGTTGCTATTTTATTGCCGAATGCACTGCCAAGGATCGCTGTTCAGAGCGTCGGTATTATCTCACCGCCTCGTCAGTATAGGAGTATGGGGAACCGAGGTGCTGAGGTTCATTATCCTCCACGCATTGAAGATACCCACAGTTCAACGCACTATTCTGACGGAGCTGATGGGAACAGCATTTTTCATGCGTAGTTGAGAATACCAATAATGAACTATATGTGTCTCAGATAGCAGAAAGCGTGGCCAGACGTGTGGGTTCTCCAACAGTTAGGAGTTTTTCCGCGCTTCTAGCCTTGTTAATGCGGCTTTTCTACCTCTTTTTCTTGCTGTTTAAGTCTACTTAATAGAGAAACGAATCTATCAAATCACATGCTTCAGAATAATAGTCTCCTGTCATATCAATCCAATGGATAGAAGGGTCTTTCTTAAACCATGTCATTTGTTTTTTAGCGAATCTCTTAATAGCTGTTGCCATGTTGAAATAAAACTCATCAAAAGAAGCATATTTTCCTTGAACATACCACGTAATATATCGGTATTCAAGGCCAAGTTTTATTAAGTTATCGGGGTTATTGCCAGCTTCAAGATATTCTCTCACTTCATCAATCATTCCTTGCTCTATTCTCTTTGACAGGCGTTCTTCAATTCTTTTACCAAGAATATCTTTCGGCCAGGTTACCCCAAGCTGTAAAGCATCATATTGGGGATTGTTTTCGTGAATTAGTGGCTCCCCGTGCGCAATTTTTTCAAGGATTCGGATTAGTCTTCTTTTGTTATTGTAGTCAGAAATATTGCTTTGCAAATGCTGTGTTTCTTCAATAGGAAGCATTCTCTGTAACTCTTGTATGGTTTTTGATTCTAATTCGTTGCGATAGTCATCCCTATAATCGGCTTCTTGGAAAGAGTACCCTTTAACAATAGCGTTGATATACAGACCAGTTCCACCCACAACAAAAGGGACTCTATGTTCTGCAAGTATACCCGGTATTATTTTGTATACTTGATGCTGGTAATCAGAAACAGAAAAGTCGTCGCCAATTTTACATATATCCAGCATATAGTGAGGAACTATCTGCCTTTCTAAAGCGTTTACTTTCCCACAGCATAGATCAAATCCCGTAAACACTTGTCTCGAATCTGCCGAGATAATGGCGCCATTGTATTTTTCAGCTAGTTGAATCCCCAATGTACTCTTCCCGGAAGCATTTGTGCCGACAATTACAACTATTTTGTCTTTTCCCATAATTATTTCCCCTGAACTTTTTTGCTCGCTATCCACATGTTAGCAACAAAAGGGTTATTTATTTCTTTTGTTATGAACTTCGCGATGGCATCTGGAAATTTACTGATTAATGCAACACTTAGATTTGCTACCGCTGATGCCGCTGATAATGATACACTTGGGTTATCAGTAACCACCAAGGGAAGGGCATATCCAATTGCAATTGTTCCAACTGTTAGAAATACGGACATTGTCTTAAAAGTATTGTCAATTTGCCTAATATGATTATTCTGAAAAGGATTCGTCAATTCCTTCAGTGCCGTCTCATACTTTTTCTGAAAAACTTCGGTCTGATGGAATAGAGCATTAAGGTCAACAGATGATGAGTCTTGTATTCTTGAATCAAATGATTCGTTAAGCGTTGACATTGCTGCTCTCAAGTCTTTGCCAAGATTTGCTCGGTGGTATTTAATCACATCCCCGACAGATATGGTGTTAGGATCAATGCCTATCCCTTCATACATGATTTTCAGTTTGTCGGGTGGCAACACTCTTGGCGAAAAGGAATCAGCACTAAAGTTTTGCAAACATATTCGCTTTAGTTTTTCAGGATTATAATTGGCCTGCTGATTTAAGCCAAAAAGAGTAGGATATGTTCTAATCTCATTGAATGTTTTAAGAGCCTCGTATGCCTCTAAAGGAGTGCCTGTGTCAATAATGCTTTCAGCTTCCGTTTTACATCCGAAGATACATAGATCTGCATACTGAAGAGCTATATCTTTCGACAGACTGTTCCTGATGTTCTCATCTGTTGCGGCTCGTCCGAGCCTTTTTTGCCATGAGTTATATATGTCCTTGTTTGAAACAAGAGTATCAATATCAATTAGGTCAGCACCTCTTGAAAGAACATCATCCATTCCAAAAATTTCAAGGAGCTTTAAGCCTCTCTCCATTAACGAAATCGGAGGAGAGTTGCTCTTGAAAAGGTCATCAAAGTGCTTGGCAGTATATTCTTTCGCTTTTCCAATGATTGGTATAATGAAACCATTGTTACAAAGAGAAATAAATTCTTCCCAGCTAACTCCAAAACGGTTTTGAAGGCTAGCCCTTGAATAAGGCGGGACAAAAACGATAACCGCGTCATAAAGTAGAAGTACTAGTTTTAGCGGGACCTCCCCTCGTATATATGTGACGTTCTTAGTTCTACCCTCGATTTTGCTTGCCAAATCTGGATATACGTCTGTGTAGTCTAAAACATATCCTCTACTTGATAGTTTTGCCCTATTGACTTCTAACTCTTGAGCCTGAGCAACTGCAAATTCAGTCAATTCTATCTTTTTCATTTTTACTCCGTGTAGATTTCATCTTCCATATTATAAAAATTGCCGTGATATTCTCCAATACAATCCCGCAAAATAAGGTTTATATTCGAAAAATCATAATCATATTTAATCTGTAATATTGAGATAAGTGTATTAACGAAATGCTTTCTGCTATATGTTTCGCCAATACATAAATCTTTAAAGTTGCTGGACAAATTAACAAACAGCTCGGTTATGTTTTCTGCCGTTTTTTCTTCCAAATATACAGTACCGCACTCGATCATTTCCTCGCTTCCATAAAGATCCGGATTTGGCAAACTACATGAACATTTAAGACTGTACTGAGTTTTGGATAATTCATCTAAGCATATAAAATCAGAAATCATGTTTGCTCCTTTTGATGCCTCATCTATTATTTGTTAGAATTCAGCTTTTTTCAAATGTTTGTGCAACCGTTTCAAGAAGGTCTCGAACTGGCAGGTTCTGCGGGCAGATACGCTCACATTTTCCACACTTAATACAAGAAGAGGCTTTTCCGCCATCAGCTGTAAACGCAATATTATAATAATAATCTTGATTCCAGTTATTAAACTGCTTTTTGGCGTTGAAACATGCAAACAGATCAGGAATTGAAATACTTTGTGGGCAACCATCAACGCAGTAACGGCAATCTGTACATGGGATTAGTTTTTGCTCAGTTAGAATAGCGCAAACCTTTTTAACTGCAACTTGTTCTTCGCATGAAAGTGGGATAAAAGATTTCATAAATGAGGTATTGTCTTTAACTTGTTGCAAATTACTCATCCCAGAAAGCACCAAACAAACGTTTTCAAATCCGGCCGCAAATCTAATCGCAAACGAAGCATTGCTCCCCGCATTTAGCCGATCGAATTCTTTTTGGGCGGCTATCGGGAGTCTCGTTAATCCACCACCTTTACAGGGTTCCATAACTATTACCGGCTTTTGATGTTTTTTGCAAATCTCATAGCATCTCCGACTTTGAACTGCAGTGTTATTATAATCTACATAATTAAACTGAATTTGCACCACTTCTATCTGAGGATACTCTTGGAGAATGCGATCTAAAACCTCGGGACGATCGTGGAAAGATATTCCCATGTGTTTAATAAGACCTTGTTCTTTTAGTTCAGTTGCGATTTCATACGCATGACACTTCTTGTATTTTTCAAAAATGCTCGTGCTTTGAGAATGCATCAAATAATAGTCAAAATATGAGACTCCACATGCTTCTAATTGACTAAAAAACAAAGGACGGATTTCTTTTTCTTTTTCAAAACAAAGAGTTGTGAGTTTGTTTGCAAGGAGAAAGGCTGACCTGTCATATCTGCTAACCAAGCATTCACGAATAGCTATTTCGCTTTGTCCTCGCATATAGCTGTGGGCAGTATCGAAATAGTTAAAGCCTTGATCTAGAAAACAATCCACCATCTTTCCAAACTCTGCTAAATCAACTTTCCTTCCTTTTTCTACTGGAAGACGCATGCACCCAAAACCCAGCTTATTTTTTACCCCCTGCATGGAATCTCTCATTATATTTCCCCTTTTTCAAGATGATTTAAGCAACATAAGAAGATACGAAGTAAAATTAGATCTTTTTAATTATTATTTTTGATTTATATAAAAATGATTATATCATGTTATTTAGGTTTTACAACTATTTTTCGTTATTTCGTTATGATTATTTAGTAAAAAAGGGCTCAATCACTTTTTCAGTGTGATTTTGAAAGTGGTTCATTTCAAAGCAGTCCACTCTTACGGAGAGGGATGCTTGCATCCCTCTTCTTAACACATCGCATAGATGGCAGGCGATGTCAATGTCGCTTCACCCCACAGAAATAGTGATTGACCCTAAAAAGTCAAAACGATTTACATAACATTGAAAAGCGGAGCATTAAAAAAAATCATGGTGGTAGATACCACCATGAAAGCGCACGTTATATTGTAACGCGAGGTAAAGGAGCATCCATTCTTATGAATGCTTCTTTTCTTTTTTAAGCAACTTTTTCTTGATAGCACACCATCTCCCCAAGAAAAATGCCTAAAGGAGCATATTACTGTATTCTTTTGGATACTTTTGACAACTTTTGCGAATTTCCGTTTTTTTAGAGGCTAATTTTGTTTTAGGTGTATAGAAGCGCAAAGAAAGAGAGGAAAAAACATGACACCCGAACAAGAAAAAGGGATTATGCAAGCCTTTGACGCTTATTGCAAAACCGTGTTGAGGAACAAAGCAAGAAATCTTCATAAGGAACTGACAAAGCAAAACCATTTTGAAATTCCGGTGGAGGATCTTCCTCCGGAAATGGAACAGTCCATGCAATACTGGGATAAGTACGATTTTACCCAGTCTGTCCCTCTTGGACTACCCGAACAGGAAATGCGGATTTCCGATCCCGTGCTTGCTGCCGCGATCTTTCAATTTCTGCCCCGTTTCCGAGACGTGTTGTACCTCGCGTACTTTATGCAATACAGCGACAAAGAGATCAGCGAGCTGTTGAAGATACCCGTTTCAACCGTTACCACCCGCCGTAGAAGCACTGAAAACAAACTTAAAGAAATCCTGGGAGAATACCATGCCGTATAGTCCACTACCGTATAACACTTTGCAGCGAGCACTGTCCTGCGATCCTGCCGCATTGCTGCAGATCGTCCAGCTTTATAACGCTTACATAAACCGTCTTGCGAAACGGCCTGTTCTCGGATCAGACGGAATGATTTACCTCCGCACCGACGAGGACATGAAGCAAGAGCTTGTTTTGGAGCTGCTTACGAAAATTCCGCGATTTCAAATTCCAGATATTCAAGATTCCAAAGAAAAACAGCCATAGCAGGAGGGTCTTTTACGGCCTTCCTGTACCGGCTCTCCGTTCACAGAAGCATATCATCGCTGGTATGTTTCTGTGAGCCGAGAGGCTCAAAAATGTGTCTCACCGCGAGACACATTTCGACAAGTGAATAAGGCAAGCAGATACGTTCTGCTTGCGGGAAGCCAGACAGCGGGTGCGCCGGGATTGTCAGTCGGCAAGGAGGTGAAAGGCCGGCGACAGAGCGAACAACACCA
>ODAI013517043.1_pt1 | contig 14023 bp, 13 predicted proteins | sample 1539321 | NCBI WGS metagenome assembly ODAI01 (sample SAMN02144231, study PRJEB22623) | gut metagenome | biome: sheep rumen | host: Ovis aries | place: New Zealand
TCATCGTTGCCATAGCACTTAATGGCAAGATCCTGCGGATCCCCGATCTCATCCGCCGTCACGATGCAGGGCCCCATGACAGAATACCCATCAAGACTCTTTCCAACGTACCACTGCTTGTGCCGGAACTGAAGGGTTCTTGCGGAGACGTCGTTAAAGACCGCATATCCGAAGATGCATCCGTCGCCCTCTTCTTTGCTGTAATTCTTTATCGTCCTGCCGAGGATGACCGCAAGCTCGACCTCATAGTCCAGAGTGTCGACAAAGGAATAGGCCGGGATAATATCCGAGGGACCGCTGATCCTCGCCGCGCGCTTTGCAAAATAGACCGTCGCTTCCTTTTCCCGGAAGTCTTCGACATGGGTTGTCTCAAGGATGTGCTCGTTATAGTTGAGTCCGAGGCAGACAATGTCCTGGTCCGGCTCCGGAATGGGCGAGCAGACGGCGACTGCATCCTTATCAAAGCCCTTTCCCTCAAGCTCTCCGGGCACTGCCTCGGACGCCGCAAGGTCTCTGAGCTTTGCAAGGTCTTCTTCTTTGCCGCAGCGGATGAGCTCAAGCATGGTATTGTACGGGAATCCCAGATCCGTTACCGGATACAGCTTCCCGTCGCACAGCTCAAGCGCTGCCAGTTCCTTTCCGGATACCCCGATCGTATACAGTCTCATTTAATCTCCTTCTCCGGCAGCTTCCACTGCGGTGCCTTCCGTCTCCGGGATCATCTCAGGGATGCCGGCTGTTTCCGCGGCAATGTCCGCCGGTGCCGCTCCCGAAAAGTGTTCGAGCGGGACATCAAATACCGCGTTGTCATCGCCCTGCACATCCGTAATCTTCTCGGCTGTGCCGGCATCGTCGATGTGGAATACCGATGTATCTTCATCCGCCTTTACTGCCGGCGACTGGATCTGGACCTGTACGGGACGAAGGGGCTGGATCTCTTCGCCGGAAGGATTGAATATCCTGATGTCGTAGGCCACGATGCTGACGATCTCTTTTCCCTGCTCCGCGGCGCCGATCGCCTCGGTTATTGCAGCGTCCTCCGTGACGATATCGGCGGTCACATAAGAACCCTCCGGAACAGCCCCTTCAGGGGCAATCACGGTGACGATCGCGCCGTCCGGCGCCTCTGCGGTCAGCTCACCCGCGGGCATGTAAATTTCCTGCGGCGCCGGGACGCTTTCCGTTCCCGCATGCTGCGCGGTTCCTTCGGACGTCTGCGCTTTTGTATCGGCTTCTGTGCCCTGCGCGGCTTCTGCAGTCCGGCCGTCTGCTGCTGTGGTTTCCCCATCTGCAGCTTCGGCGCCTTCTTCTGTTATCGCGCCTTCCTCACCTGCGGGTGCGCTCTCACCGGCCGCTGTCGTTTCGCCCTCGCTCAGGGCAGCATCCGCGCCCTCTTCTGCTGCGGCGCCGCTGTGATCAAGGAGGATTTCCACGACCTCTTCGCCGTCCGCGGGAATTCCCTCCGCAAGGCCTTCTTCTGCAGGCTCGCCGCCTTCGGAAAGCTCCGCGGGTACTTCTTCCCCTGTCAGCAAAAGATCCGGATTCTCCAAAAGCTCCGCGCCCTCAGGCTCTGTGACCTCCTGCTGCGCGAGAACATCCGCGGCGGACATGACTCCCTCTTCGGTAATTACATCGCCGACCTCGATGCTCCTTGTCTCCTCCTGCGGCATCTCCTCCGCAAGAAGCAGGCGGTCGCGGGCAAAATACAGCGCAAAGGCGAGTACCAGCGCGGCAGCGCCGCAAAGCGCCAGGATCCGTTTTATTATTTTCGTTTTTGTATTCTTACCCTGCATTGTTTATCCTCATCCCGCAGCGCCTTGGCGGGAACTGACTGACCGCGTTTACAAAGCCGCGTTATCTGCGCTGAGCGATTGCTGATTCTTCGATCCGATATCCTTCCCGCCGGATCCGCAGAAGCCGTGCCCTCTGTCTTGTGTGCTTTATCCTGAAAAACACCAGCACCGCCACCGGGAATACCCAGATGATGGAATACGGCGCAAACGGGTGGCTTATCTGAGGCCCGGCCGCGAGAGGAACCTCTCCCTCACTGATGGTGACGACATCCTGTGCGGGGATGTCCTCAATCACCTCAATGACAAGGCGTCCGGTTCTGACCGCCTCCTGCGCCCTTACGCCGAGCGCAAAGACATATGGCAGGAGAAGCATCGCGAAAAGCAATGATATAATCATTTTTCCCGGCATTCGCTTTTTCATTCCATGGTTCCTTTAAATTGTCCTGTTTATGACTTCCCAGAAAAATATCTGATTATAGTATATTTCACTGCGGGCAGGATTGCACGTAAATATTCATAAAATCCAGATGTTTTCACAAATCTGACGCGTTTTATGATTATTTACCCGCTCACTCCTCGATTCTCAGTGCCAGGTGGAGGGTATTGCCGATGTAGTCCGGTATGTAGACGTCCAGTGTTTCAGACGGGTATTCGAAAACAACGCAGTTCTCCTCCGGGACCGTCTTCCGGGGAAATACCGTCCGGCCGGATGCTGTCAGCGCATAGACACCGCTGTAGTCGACACCGATCCCGTCGTCCCGCACATACAAATAGACAAGGCCGTCCTCCTCGCCTCCCGACAAAAGCTTCGGGCCCGCGCTGTCCACATCCGTGACCTCAACGCTGACCGATGCCTTCTGGCGGTTGACGCCCATCACTTCGATCTTCAGAAGGCCGTTCCTGATCGGCTCGACCGTATAGGTCTTTGCGCTCTCCTCATAGATCGGGAGCTGCCTTTGCTTCATGTCCGCCTTAATATACCGCACCGGGACGGGGCTCTCCAAATCCAGGGTATAGACGGGGAGCTTCCGGAAGCCCGGCCCTTTTGGGGAAACCGTAAGCTTCATCTCAATAAAGAGAAACGGCATCAGGAAAAACAGGACCAGTATCGCCGCAAGAATGCCCCTTAAAATATAAAACCGCTCCCTGCGGTAGGCCGTATAGGCACGCAGGGCTTCCAGAGGGACAGAGTTCGGCCTTGCGCCGCTCTCTTCAAATATTTCCCGCAAAAGGCCGGAGACCTCTTCCTCATCCAGCACGGGATCCTTCCTTCCGGAAAGCTTCATGTCCTTATTCCTTCCTGCTTGTCTCTGGCCCGGAACGGGCCATTCGCGATGTTAAAAATCAAGTCTTTTCAGGTGCTCCTGTGCCGAGCGCAGATACCTCCTGACCGAGGAGCCGCTCATGTTCAGAAGATCTGCAATATACTGCGTCTTCAGCTTCTGGTAGTATCTCATCAGCGTGACCTGGGACTCTGTCAGCGGGAGATTTAAAATCTGCCTGAGCGTCCAGGTCCCGCCTCCCGCCTGAACCGGCGTATCCTCGCCGGCAGCATCCTCCATCTTTTCAAGGCATGCGCGGAAGGTCAGGCTGCTAAGCCACGCGGTAAACAGCGCCGGGCTCTGGAGTGAGCGGATGTTGTGGATCATCTGCACGTACACTTCCTTCAGAGCCTCTCTGGCCGCGTCCTTCGTCGTTTCCTTGCCGGCGTTTTCATCCAGAAGGCACCGGCAGGCGTAGCCGTACTGCTGCTGCACGCTCGCGCCGTAAAGCTCCGCGCAGGCGTTGCTGCTGCCGCCCTGCGCCTTTACAACAAGGTCGCTCAGATATACGGGATCCAGTCTTTCCATATACCTTACCCTGCCCTTCTGTCGGAGAGCGCGACGAGTTCTGTCAGGGAATCGGCCTTTTCCTTTGCAGCCAGGGCCGTTCCTGCGTGATACGCAACCTCAATTCCTTTTCTGAACGGCGACCCGGCACATCCCTCCGCGGTCTTCCGGAGGAATTCTTCCGCCTTCTTTTCATCCGCATTCCGCAGGATAACCAGGAACTTGTTGCCGCCGTTCCTTCCGATAAAGTAATCCTTAGACCCGCCCGCGGCGCCCAGCAGGATCTCCGAGAACCAACGGATCGCCTCGTCGCCGCCGTCATGGCCCGCGAGCCTGTTGATTTCCCCGAGGTTAATAAGATCAAGGGTAATGCAGCCCATGTCCTCCGGCAGGGGCCTTCCGATGTACTGTCCGATGTAGGCGTCGCAGCTGTAGCGGTTGGCAACGCCTGTCAGGAGATCGGAATAGACTGCCCTGTCGAGCTCGTTGTTTTCCCTCCGGATATCCATATAGGAGCCGAAATCAAAATACAGGAAAACAAAGGCGAGTGCCAGGGCCGCCCACAGAAGAAAGCACAGAAAGCGCACATGGGGGTCCGCCGCGATCGCGTGATACAGCTCCTCGTCGGTGAAGATAACGACGAGCCCTGCCCCCGTCAGTATGAGATACAAAATCAACTGAATTGTTTTTAAACGCTGAAATCTTTTCATTCCGTTATTCCGGCCGCTCCAGATACCACAGCCCCAGGCGCAAAACGATTTTCCCCCGGATCTGGCGAAGATTCACCTCGCCAAAAGCGCGGGAGTCCATGGACACTGCCCGGTTGTCGCCCAGCACAAACACATTCCCGGGCCGCACGGTGTACGGGTAAATCACCGCGCCCTCTTCTTTGTAAGTCATTCCCTTTACGCGGGGGTCCGTGACCAGCCCGTCATTGACGTAGAGCTCTCCTGCCCGGATATCGACGACATCCCCGCCGACGGCGACAACGCGCTTTACATAGTATTCTCCCGCGGGAACCCGCATGGAGATGATATCCCCGGGCTTAAGGTCCTTCACGCCGCGAAGGTAAACCACGACGTCCCCGTCCTTCAGGACGGGCTCCATAGATGCTCCGCCGACAATCGAAACTCCGATGACAAAGCGCAGAAGGACAAAAAGCACCGCTACAAGAATAATAAAAAAGATGCCGTCGTGAAGCCAGCCCAATTTGTATCCGTTATAACGTTCGCTGAGTCCGCCGGCGGTGCCGGAGGGCCTATCCTGTGCCATTCTATTCAAATTCATCCGCGTTTTTTGCCGTAATTCCTGTGTAAGGGAGACGTATGTATTTTCCGTCGATCATATCAAGATCATCTATGGGCTCCTGCTGGGCAAGACGCAGCGCCAGCTCCAGCATGGCCTTTGCCTGTCCGTCCTTATCATTATATACTGTTCCCGCCATTTCATGGCTGCGGATTGCTTCAAGTCCGACGGCAGTTCCGTCGATGCCGAAGATCAGCGGCCTGTCCTGAAGGTCGATGCTGCGCGCGCGGTAGGCGTCGATCGCGCCGAGGGCCATATCGTCATTGTTGGCAAGGACCAGCTCTATCCTGTCGCCGTACTGGTCAATGAGCTGGGACATTTTCGTCTGTGCCTGGGCGCGGTTCCAGTTGGCTATCGCATAGCCCACCTTGTCGAGCTGCACGCCGCTTTTAATCAGGGTGTCCACACTGGTCTCGGTGCGCACGATCGCGTCCTGGTGTCCGGCCTCTCCTTCAAGAACCACGTACTGGATGGAGCCGTCCCCGTTCCTGTCCGCGGGATTATCCCTGCCCGCGCAGGCAGCGGCCGCGATTTCGCCCTGGAGTATGCCGGACTGGAAGGCGTCAGCGCCAACATAATACAGCTTGTCGAACTGCAGAAGGTCCTCTTCCACGAGTTCCCGGTTAAAAAAGACGACAGCGACATTGTTTTTTCTGGCAAGATCGATGATGGTTGTCGGCGCGGTCCGGTCCACCAGATTAATGCAGATGGCCCGGCACCCGTCCTCGATCATTTCCCTCGCCTGCATGTCCTGCTGCTTCTGGGAGCCGGCGGCGTCGTAGAATTCCAGCGTTATCTGTTTTCCCCCGCTTTTTTCCTCCTCAACCAGGCGGTTGAAGCTGTCCATCATGGAGGATATGAAGGTATCGTACTGGTCATAGACCGAGATGCCGATTTTGATCCTGCTCGCCGGCTCGCTCCGCTCGCTCTGCCCGCACCCGGCTGCAAGCAGAAGGACCTGCAGCGCAAGGAGTGCCGTGATCATACACCTGAATTGTTTTTTCCTTCTTGTTTTCATATCTTCCTGACCCCATCCCGGGCTTTTGTCCGCATTGCATCCTTCGGCTTCCGGGTCTTTGTCTTACTGCACGGAAGGAAACAGGAGTGTTTCATTCTCTTCGCTGAAAATGGTCTGTCTTGTCACCCACACGGGCTCGATCACCGCGCCGGTAAGGCCGCGGCGCCCGGAGGACAGGCAGTCTGCCATCTTTGATACGCTCTGGTAGCCCATGGTAAATTCGTCCGGGACAAGGATTCCGCTGATAATCCCCTTGTCCAGGGAATAGATCACCTTGCTCGAATTGCCGATGCCGTAGACGGCCGGGGCTCTGTCTCCGCGTGCGCCGGCATAATCCGCGGCAAATTCAAGGCCGTCGTTGTCAAGAGCAGCGATGACGTTCACCTTTGCCGAATCCCGGGGCACTCCTTTGTCACTCTCCATCTCGCTCCTGCCGGCGACCCAGGCGATAGTTCCCCCGCCTGCCTCAATGGCCTCCTCAAGGGCCGACACTCTCTCGGCAGCTCCCGCCAGCGTACTGTCTCCCGTAATCACGCCGACGACGGGCGCCGCACCGGTCTCTTCAAGGATCCTGCCGCCAAGGTATGCGCCGGCGGCAGAGTTATCCATTCCGACGAAGGAAAGGCGCTGCCTGCTGCCGATATCATATTTCTCTTTTCCGTCGGTCAGAATGACCGGTACCTTCGCGTTGACAGATGTGACCATTCCCCAGAGCTTCTCATCCTCATAGGGCTGCAGGATAATACCGTCCGCCCCGGAGGCAAGCTCGTTCTCTATCAGCATCTCCTCCTCGCGAAGAGATGTAAACCGGCCTGTGCGGACTATCCGGATATCCACTCCGGCATCCTCCGCTCCCTGCCTCAGGCCCGCCTTGAAGGCAGCCCATCTGTCCGCGCTGCTGTCGCTGAAAACAACAGAGATATGTCTTGGCTCCTCTTCATAGGAGGTCCGCCTTATCACAAGGCTGACGGCGGCGATGGCGCCGGTCAGCAGGATTAAGATCAAAAGAAAGGCTCTGTTTTCCCTCATAGTCCGGCGCTCCTTCCCTCCTCGAGCACCCTGCTGTTCTCCTCATTGAAAACAATGGCAGGCAGATGGATCCTGACGTTCGTGCCCTCATCCGGCTCGCTTTCAATCTCGAGCCCGTACGGCTCTCCGAAGCGAAGGCGGATTCTTCTGTGGACATTTAAGAGCCCTACGCCGGAGCCGTGTCCCTTCTTCGGCCTGTCCCTGTCCTGCTTTTCATCCAGGAGCTTTTCCACGGTCTCCGGAGGCATACCGAAGCCGTTGTCGGAAACTGTGATGTATACGTCCTTACCCGTGCGCTTTGCGCTGACGCTGATGATGCCGTCGCCGTCCATTCCCTCGACGCCGTAATAGATCGCGTTCTCAAGGAGCGGCTGGATGATGAGCTTAACCGTCGCGTACTGTCCAACCTCTTCGTCCACGTCAAAAACAACCTCGAAGGAGTCCTTGTAACGGATTTTCTGGATATTCATGTAATACTCGGCGTGGCGAAGCTCATCTCCGACGCTGATGATGGTCTTTCCCCGGCTTAAGGAGATACGGAACAGGTTTGCGAGCTGTGTCACCATGTACACAGCATCCTTCCCGCGTCCGGATTCGATCATCCACACAATGGAATCCAGCGTGTTATAGAGGAAATGCGGGTTGATCTGTGCCTGCAGGGCATCCAGCTCGCTCTTTCTTTTGTCCTCCTGCTCGCGCACGATGTCCTGCATCAGCTCTCCGATGCGGTCCATACTGTTCTTGAGCGTCCTGCCGAGGTGCTCGATCTCCGAGGTGCCGCCGATATAGATCCTGCTCCCCCCGCCGGAAAGGCCCGCCGCCTCCGTGTCGCGCACGGACTCATCGAGCCGCAGGATCGGTCTTGAAATCCTTGCGGAAACAAAAAGGTTAATGAGAAGAAGCGCCAGTACCGTCGTCAGGATTATCAGGACAAGAAAAAGCCTTGTGTTTCTCATGCCGATACTGAACGAGTTCTGCGGTATGATTCCCACCAGCTTCCAGCCAGTATAGCTGATCGTACTGATCAGGACAGTTCTTTCCTCCCCGCGGAAGGTCTCCCGGTAGGTTCCGTCGTCCTTTGCGGCCGCCTGCTCGCTGTCTTCATAATAGTTCCCGGAGCGTATCTGCATAAGGCGCGGGTGATAAATGATTTCGCCGCTCCTGTCGCATAGATAGTAGTACTGATAGGAATTGACCTCATTGAGTCTGTCCATCATCTGCTCGATCGTGCTGTAATTCATGTCGACCAGAAGAACGCCGGTCATGGGAACGCCGCTGTCCGCCATATCGACGACGCGGCTTAAGGAAATCACCCAGTAATAGCGGAAGGAAGAATCATCGAAAATATTCTGGACGTGGGGCGTCGAAAAGTGAAGGTTTTCCATCTGGCCAAGCGCGTCCGAAAACCATTTCTGGTCTGTGACGTCAAGGTCCTGTTTTTTCATTCCGACAGGAGCCGCACAGACCAGCTCGCCGTTTCGTTTAAAGAGCGCGAGACTGATCAGTCTGTCCCTGTTCGCCTCATAAAGAAGGTTCATTTCGTCATTAATCCCGTTTCCCGCAAGGTCCGCGTCCTTAATGACGTCGTAATACATCGCGTCCGAAAGGCGGCGCATGTTGACAAGATAGTCTTCGAGGTTGACCGTCGCCTGCGTCATCAGCTGCCCGGCGGCCTCTGTCGTCATCTGCACCTGACGCACCGCAAAGCGCTGGTAGAGGGCCACCGAAAGGAACAGCATAAAGCCGACCGCCACGACGCTGAAGGAGATCAGGATCGTGGACTGAATGGAGGATGGAAAGCGGATTTTCCCTATCCGTCCGCGTATTTTATCCGCAAGGGGGAGCCTTCCTCCCGCTTCCGGCTGCGAGGTGCCTTTGTTTGTTTCCATATTTCCTATTTTTGCTGCGCCTTATAGCGGGAAGGGGAAATACCGAAGTATTTCTTGAAAACATAGCTGAAATAGTTGGGGTCGGCGTAACCGATCCGGCTGGCTATGACATAGGTCTTCTCGTCCTTTTCGACAAGAAGATGGACCGCCTGCTCCATCCTGACATCTGTCAGATAAGCGATAAAGGTTTTCCCGGTCTCCTTTTTGAACAGGGTGGAAAAATAGGCTGCGGAAAGTCCGAGGACGCCGCAGATTTTATCCACCGTCAGGTCCTGGTCCGCGTAGTGGTCCCGGATATATTCCTTTGCTTTTTCGATAAAGGTTCTGGTCGTATCCGAGCGGCCGATCCGGATCTCCTCCTGCATCTTAAGGCAGATGTTCTTAAGCCAGGATGAGAGCTCCGCCGGCTCCATCTGCTGCACCGCCGCATAAAGCTGGCTCCCGTCGCCGAAGAGCTCCTGCGCGCGCAGGTGGTGGCTGCGGGCAAATCTGTGCAGCTCGCTGATCATGTCCATCAGGAAGAAATGGTATCTCTGGATGGAGGTCTGTGCCGGCAGGACTCGGGAAAGATACTCTCCGACCGCCTTCTCCAGCGCTTCAGGCGTATCTGTCCGGATCTTCCGAAAGACGTCGTAGAGTCCCTGCTCGTCCTCCCGGTCATCGATCTCCTCCGCCCCGTGAGGCTCGATTTCATCGATGCGGATCGCCTGCCCCGCGCCGTACAGTACTCTGCAGGAGAGCGCCTCCCTGGCGCCCTTGTACGACTGCTGCAGCTCTGTCAGATTTCCGCAGACGCGCCCGATCCCGATCGTTACGACCGCGCCGAGGACCCTTTTTGCCAGCCTGCAGAAGCGCCCGGCTTCATCCGTAATCTCCACAATCTGCTCCGGAGTATCCAGCTGCAGGATCATGACTGTGTTCCCCAGATAGGAAAAGCAGCGAAGCCGCCGGCCGCCGGCCGCAAATTTCTCCTGCGAAAGTTTTCGCACGGAGACCGAAAGGAGCACCGGACTGATTCCCTCGGGAGTCTGCGTCTGGCTCGTGTGAATGACCCCGGCCGCATAATACGGCCCGGTAAGGTCCAGCTGATAGTCCTGAATGTATTTCTGAAGGTCCTGCGGCGGGATCCGTCCCTCGATCAGTGAGGCGCAGAAGTTCTCCTGCAGAAGGGGAAGGCTTTCCATATAGTAATTCTGCAGCATCCGGGCACTTCGCCTTTCCTCCAGTTCCCTGTCAAGAGAAGCCTTGATCCGTACAAAGACCTGCGTCAGCTCCTGTGCGTTGATCGGCTTTAAGATATACTCCTCTGCCTCAAGGCGGATTGCCTCCTTGGCGTATTCGAATTCATCGAAGCCGGAAAAGATGAGGATCCGCACGGTCGGGAGAAGCTTTTTCAGCCGTCCCGCAAGCTCCAGGCCGTCCATGAACGGCATTTTGATATCCGTCATGACAACGTCCGGCTGCGCCTGCTCGGCAAGCTCCAGCGCCTCCAGCCCGTTGTGCGCATAACCTGAGACATGAAAGCCCAGTCCTTCCCAGTCAATCTTTCTTATGATCGCCTGGATGACATCTTCTTCGTCATCCACCAGCATTACAGAATATTCCGCCACAAATGTACCCCTTTATTCTAAGTTCCGACGCGTCCTGTCACCGGCTGTATTTTTCATTCAGCTTTTTCCACAGATACGCCTCGACTGCTGTCACGGCGGCAACCTCAATGAGCGCTGCGTACGGGCTCACCAGAGAGAGCAGCCCCATTCCCACAGCGCCTGCCGTAAAGCCGAGGATCAGCCTGCCCGCCTCCTTCGCGTACATCTCGCGCGCTTCGCGCTTTAATGGTTTCTGCAGTTTTCCACGCACACTGTCAATGTCCTTCTGCACGCTCACGCGGTAATAATAATAGAGCGAAACCAGCACGATCAGCAGCGGTATCCCGAAAAAATCCCATAATGCATCCATAGTTAAAAGGTCCTTTCCCGACTCAGTTAAAAAAGGGCGGCGCTCGGCGCCACCCTTAAGTTTACACGATCCGGAAATAACAGACCATTATTTCTTTGCCACATACTTGCGGATATCCAGTGAGATCGCGATGAAGATAACGATACCGATCGCGATGAACTGTGAGTTCGCGTTCATTCCGAGGAACTGGAGCGCCACCTTTAAGAGCTCAAGAACCGCAACGCCGATGAAGGCAGAGGAAACCTTACCGCGTCCGCCCGTGACGGATACACCGCCGAGAGCGCAGGCCGCGATGGCCTCCATCTCATAGGACAGGCCCGTGTTGACCGACGCGCCGCCTGCCTTTGCTCCGATCATGAAGCCTGCAAGCGCAAAGAACGCGGATGCCTTCGCATAGATGATAACCAGTGTTTTCTTTACGGGAACGCCCGCGACCTCAGCAGCCTGGACATTGCCGCCGATGGCGTACATATATTTGCCGTGACGGGTCATATTGAAGATGAACCAGGTGATTGCCGCGACCAGAAGCGCGATCCAGATCAGCCAGGACAGGCCGAGGAACTTGCCGGTCGAAAAGTTGGTGTAGGCTGTCGTATAGCCGCCAAGAGGTGTGGAATTCGTGTAGATCATGTTAAGGCCGTATACGATTTCCATCATCGCAAGGGTGGAAATAAAGGGCGGGACCGAAAGGTACGCGATAAACCAGCCTGTGACCGCTCCAAAGCACGCGCAGATCAGCATGGCGACAAGAAGCGCGACCAGAGGGGGCAGCGGATTCATTCCGGGGAAGAATTTGCCGGAGTAATCAATCTTCTGCAGGAGCGTTCCCGCGATGCAGGCACCAAGACCGATCATACGTCCGCCTGACAGATCGCAGCCGCCGGTGATAACGCAGCCCGCGATGCCAAGAGCAATAACGAGACGATAGGACATGTTCGCGAATAGGTTAAGGAAGTTGTTGACCGTAAAGAAGTTTTTGCTCGTCATGCCCGTGTAGATAACCAGTACGATCATAACGATGATAACGCCGTTGTTGATCAGGAAGTCCCTGATCTTCTGGCTCTGTGTTTTCTGCATGATTGAATCCCCCTGTCTCAGAACTGTGTTGCGTATGCCATGACCTTCTCCTGGGTCATGTCCGCTTTGTCGTGGATTTCTCCGGTGAGTCTGCCGCTGCACATGACGCAGACTCTGTCCGCCATTCCCAGAAGCTCGGGCATTTCAGACGAGATCATGATGATCGCCTTGCCCTGCTGTGCCAGGCGCTCCATGATCTCATAGATCTCATGCTTTGCGCCGACGTCGATACCTCTGGTGGGCTCGTCCATAATCAGGATGTCCGGATTATTCGCAAGCCATCTTGCAACAATAACCTTCTGCTGGTTGCCGCCTGACAGGTTCTGAATCAGCTCCTGCATGCTCGGCGTCTTGATACTCAGCATATCGATACTGTCGTTTACGACCTTGTTGATCGCCGGATGGTCCAGCACAAACCCGCTCTTTAGGTATTTATTATATACACTGATTCCGACGTTATCCTTTATGGAAAGGCAGCCTATAATACCATTTCCTCTTCTGTCCTCGGTAATCATACCGAGTCCGGCGTCCATGGCATCCGAAGGGTGCTTGATACTCACCTCTTTGCCGTTAATCCTGATTTTGCCGGCAGCAAGGTGGCGGATTCCGAAAATTCCCTCCATCAGCTCTGTCCTCTGGGCTCCGACCAGTCCGCCGAAGCCGAGGATCTCCCCTCTCCTGAGTGTAAAAGAGACATCGCGGAAGGACTTCTCGTGGATCGAGGTCAGTCCTTCGACCTCCATTATCACGTCGCCGATCTCATGTTTGTGTTCCGGGTAAATATTTGTGAGCTCACGGCCGACCATCTTCGCAATGATCTGGTCCGTCGTCAGTTCATCCGCGCTCCAGGTACCGACATAGGTTCCGTCGCGCATGATGGTGATATCGTCAGAGATTCTTTTGATCTCATCCATTTTGTGGGAAATATAGATCATCGCAACGCCCCGGTCACGAAGATCGTTCATTACCTTGAAAAGGAAATCCACTTCCTTGTCGGAAAGGGACGATGTGGGTTCATCGAAGATAATAACTTTTGCCTCATGGGAAACCGCCTTGGCGATCTCGACCATCTGCATCTGACCGATGGAAAGTGAGGACAGCAGCGCCTTCGGGTCGTAGTCGAGCCCCAGCTCGCTAAGCCACCTGGATGTCTCACTGTACATGGTCTTGTGATCGATCACCTGGAGCGGTCCGATTTTCTTTACGGGAAATCTGCCGAGGTACATGTTTTCCCCGACACTTCTTGCAAGGACGGGCTGCAGCTCCTGGTGCACCATGGCAATACCCTTTGCCATCGCGTCATCGGGATCCCTGATCTCGACTTTCTGGCCGTCAATGTAAATCTCTCCCTCATCCATCTTGTAGATGCCGAAAAGACACTTCATCAGCGTCGATTTACCCGCGCCGTTTTCTCCCATCAGCGCGTGCACCGTGCCGGGACGAACGGACAGATTGACGCCGTCGAGTGCCTTGACACCGGGGAAAGACTTACAGACGCCTTTCAATTCCAGTTTATACTCCGCCATATTGCCTCCACTGCGGCAGGCTCCGCATCCTGCCTGTCTTAAAGCCGAAAGAGTGCGGGTGCTATACTGCACCCGCACCGGGATTGTTGTTTCAGTTCACAGGTAAGCCCCTGCCGCCGGCAGAGTGCGGGCTGTCTGATTTACTGAAGGGAAGCAAGGATATCTTCAGCGTTGTCCTTGGTAGCCTTGACATAGTCGCAGCCGATGTAGTGCTCGTTGCCGGCACCGGTGATGTAGTTGATCGCAGCATCCGCAGCGCTGTGGGACTGGGAGATGTGATCGTTGAAGACAGTACCTGTCATTGTTCCCGCGATAACATCCTCAAGAGCCTCCGTCAGAGCGTCAACACCTACCAGATAGATGTCCTCGCCGACAACACGGCCTGCTGCCTGGATTGCCTGCAGAGCGCCAAGAGCCATAGCGTCGTTGTTGCAGAAAACTACTTCTACATCGTTGCCATACTGTGCAAGGGAGTTTGCAACCAGAGACTGGCCCTGCTCCTGCTGCCACATACCGACCTGGTCGTCAAGGCAGTTGACTTCGAAGCCTGCATCCTCAAGAGCCTTTACGGAGTACTCTGTGCGGTAAGCAGCGTCGA
>ODAI010144619.1_pt1 | contig 14021 bp, 12 predicted proteins | sample 1539321 | NCBI WGS metagenome assembly ODAI01 (sample SAMN02144231, study PRJEB22623) | gut metagenome | biome: sheep rumen | host: Ovis aries | place: New Zealand
AATCCGATCTCCAGTCCCTCTCCGTCGATGAGGACATCCATTTCTTCCCGAAGGTTCCCTTCTTCGGATCGGGAAGAGATCACGATCTTATCTTCTTTGAACAGAAGACGGATCAGATTGTTCTTGTTGGAGAACAGGGAAGCCCGTTCGATGACTTCGATGAGTTCATTTTTATCCGCGATCACAGAATTGCTCTTGATCTTCGGAATGATCTCCTTGTAGTTGATGTAGCTTCCCTCCAGCAGCCGGGAGGTGATTTTGGTGGTACCGATGTTGAAAACGGTCTTCTTATTGTCGAAGATCATCACAAAATCGTCTTCCTCTTCCTCGTCTGACAGGATCTTATTGATCTCATTCAGGATACGGGCAGAAATCACGATGGAGATTTCCTGGTCGGTATCGATGGCTTCCCGAACGATGGACATTCTGAAGCCGTCCAGAGCGACCATGGTCAGGACTCCTTCTTTCGTTTCGATCAGGATACCGGTGAGGATCCCTCTGGATTCGTCGGTGGATGCTGCAAAAGCGGTTTTTCTCACCATCTTCTTAAAGGTATCCTTATTGAATACGATCCGTTCGACTTCTTCCACTTCCGAAATATCCGGGAATTCTTCCGCCGGAAGGGATACGATCTCCGAATTGTAGGAACGGCAGCGAATGCCGACGACTCCGTCTGCTTCGGCGATGACGATGTCATCATCCGGTAATTTTTTGACGATATCTGTGAATAATCTGGAACTTACAACGATTTTTCCGGGTTCTTCTACTTTACACTCGATTTCTTTCTCGATACTGATCTCTGAATCCGTTGCAGTTAATTTTACTGTATTATCTGAGGTCGTCTCCATTAAAATGCCCTTCAGGATCGGGATCGTTGTCCGATTCGTTACTGCCTTGAATACAGTGTTCAGTGCTTTGTTCAGCGTTCTCTGGGAGCATGTGATTTTCATGGGATTCTCCTTTTTATTTATACTCTTTTAGTATCAGTATTATTAAGGGCGGTGGATTTGTGGATTACTCTTCATGCCCTTGAAACACTAACGAGAAGGTTCGTGATTATGCCGTGGAAAAAGGTGTGGCTTTTCCTTCTCTTCAGTGGAAAACTATTTGAGTCTTTCTTCGATTTCCTTAATGACCTCCTGAAGGTCCATATTGACTTTCAGATCGGTCTCGATATTCCGGCAGGAAGTAATGACGGTGGAGTGGTCTTTTCCGCCAAATTCCTCACCGATTTTTTTAAATGGAAGTCCCAGCCGTTCCCGGCACAGATACATGGCGATCCGGCGGGGATAAACGATGTTATTGCTGCGCTTATCGGACTCCATTTCGTGGACTTCGATGTCGAATTGAGCGGCCACCGCTTCTTTGATCTTATCCGGTGTGACTTTCAGTTTATTATCCTGGACGATATCCTTCAGCACCCGGTGAGCGTATTCTCTGGAAATCGGAATGTTTTCCAGGTTGGAGTGGGAGATCAGCCGGGTCAGTGCGCCTTCCATATCCCGAACATTGGATTCGATGTGTTCGGCGATATAAAGGATTCCTTCTGCCATGCCGGGAGTGACCACGAGACCTTCTCTTTCCGCTTTTTTGTTGAGGATCGCGATCCGTGTTTCCAGCTCCGGCGGGGTGATATCAGCGGTCATGCTCCACCCAAAGCGGTTCTGGAGCCGTTCTTCGATCTGCTGCAATTCTGCCGGTGGTTTATCACTGGTGAGGATGATCTGTCTCTCTCCGTTGTAAATAGCGTTGAAGGTGTGGAAGAATTCTTCCTGAGAGGATTCCTTTCCGGCTAAGAACTGGATGTCATCCACGATCAGCACGTCTACATTCCGGTATTTGTCCCGGAATTCATTCTGGGTCCTGTCTTTAATGGAGGAAATGTAGTCGTTGACAAAGGTTTCGGATGTCACATACATTACATCCAGCTCCGGCAGGTTTTTCATGATCTCATTGGCAATGGCGCTGATCAGGTGAGTCTTTCCCAGTCCGACGCCCCCATAAATAAAGAGGGGGTTGTATGTCAGGAAGGGGTTGGTCGCCACCGGATAGGGAGAACGGGCTACCGTGATCGCACTGGCTGTGGCCAGGTGATTGGATTTTCCCTGTACAAAGTTGTCAAATGTATATTTCGGGTTGATGGGATCTCCCTTGTATTTTGAATCTTTTTCAGATTTTTTAACTTTTTTGACCGGTTTGATATCTTCCGGCAGCACCAGTTTGAAATCATAATCCTGTCCCAATACGTCCCGGATGCTGTCCCGGATCTGGTTGTTGTACCAGCGTCCTTCGATCCGATCTTTCGTGATCTTATTGGGTGCTGTTAATGTAACAAGTTTGCGGGTCTTATCGATCGAGACGATTTCCAGGGGGAGGATGAATGAGGTAAACGGTGCATCTTTCATCTCATCTTTGATCAGTTCTTTGATCTTTTCCCAAGTTTCTTTCATATCCATAAAATTTCCCAATTATTTCGCCTTTTGTTCTTTCTGGCGTCTTCTTTTTCTACTCTTTCTCTGCTGTATTATAATACCATGTTTAGTTTTCCACATCAATATTAAAATTTTCCACAGCCCCCCATTTGAAAATCAAAGGTTCCCCCTCTCTGTCAACAAATAGTGCTTATTTGTTCTTCACATATCAACATCGTGAGATTGGCTTTGCAGGAAGCTTTATAAAAAATTTTTTTGTAGTCTGAAATCCCTCCGGAGGGCGGAAAAAAAGATTGACAGGGATTTTATAGAATTGTATAATCATAAGGCAGTGTTATTTTTGATTGTACATTTACAAAAATATAGATACCATATCGCTCTGGACAGGTATCAGCTCCTACATTATATATAGGATCTGCTTCCTGCCTGCGAAATGTTGGAGAAGGAGGTGGCACGACTTGAAGAGAACTTATCAGCCCAAGAAAAGACAGAGAAAAGTGGAGCATGGTTTCAGAAAGAGAATGAGTTCCAAAAACGGTAGAAACGTTTTAAAGAGAAGAAGACTCAGAGGAAGAAAAAGATTATCAGCATAAGGCCGCGCAAGTGGTCTTTTTGTTTAATCGCAGAAAGAGTGATCGGACATGTTAAGACCGGAAGTATTACGCAGCAAAAAGGATTTTACTGATATCTACAACAAAGGAAAGTCTCTCGGAGACAGGTATGTGGTGGTTTTCCACCGGGAAAACCATTTGGATTACACCAGAACTGCTTTTCTTGCAAGCAAAAAAGTAGGCAAGAGTGTTCAGCGAAATAAAGCAAGAAGACTCATGAAGGAGTCTTACCGGGAACTGAAGGATTTCGTAAAGCCGGGCCACGACATCATCATCATCGCCCGAAATACGATCAACCAGGCGACGTACCGCCAGGTGAAAAAATCCCTCAGAAATGCACTACACAGAGGAAAACTGTTGAAGGAAACAAAAGAATGAAACATATATTGATTTTTTTAGTGAAATGCTATCAATGGTTCATTTCTCCTCTTTTACCGAAGACCTGCCGGTTTTATCCGACCTGCTCGGAATATTTCATTCAGGCGGTCAGCAAATACGGAGCTTTAAAGGGAACATGGTTGGGAATAAAAAGGATTCTGAAGTGTCATCCATTTAATCCGGGCGGATACGATCCGCTCAAATAGCAGGAATGGAGGAAAAGTAGTAATGTATCAACTCTTAGCGGTATTTGCAAAACCCATCGCATTGCTTCTGAATCTGCTCTACAATGTTGTTGATGGATTGGGTCTTCCGGGCAGCTATGGGATCGCCATCGTCCTTTTGACGTTGATCGTCAGAGGCGCGCTCTTCCCATTGTACAATGCTCAGATGAAGCAGTCCGCAAAGATGACAGACCTGCAGCCGAAAATGCAGAAGCTGCAAAAACAATATGGGCAGGACAAGGAAAAATACAATCAGAAGATTATGGAACTGTATCAGGTAGAAGGCGTTAACCCGGCCAAGGGGTGCCTGCCTTTGATCATCCAGATGCCGATCCTGTTCGGATTGTTTGCTGCCCTGAGAAATCCGCTCATGTACATGGACCAGGATATGATCCTGGCGGTCCACGAAAAATTCCTGTGGATCCCGGACCTGAGTCAGCCGGATAAGTGGATCCTGCCGATCCTGGCGGGCGTCACGACCTATTTCTCATATAAGATCACCATGAACGCCAACCCCTCTTCGGCGAATTCCATGAAGGTGCTCCAGTACATCTTCCCGTTGATGATCGTTTGGTGGGGTCGTTCTTTCCCGGCAGGTTTGACGATCTACTGGTTTGTGGGAACATTATTCATGTGCATCCAGCAGCATTTCGTGCTGTCGAAAATCAAGAAACAGAGAATCCAGAAGGAAGAAGAAGAAAGATACCGGAAGGAACATCCGGAACTCTTCCCGGAAGAAGTGGAAGAGCAGCCCGTGAAGCCTTCTGAAGTCCAGATCATCGAAGACGAGGATGAAGAAATCTTTGACGAAAAGATCGAACTGGAAGAAGTGGAAGATGAATATAGTGACTTCTACACCGACGAAGAACTGGTTCAGATGAAAAAAGATAAAGAAGCAGTTCGTAAAAAGAACAAACACAAGAAGAAGAAATAAAACTGTGGAGGTATACAGGTGGAATATTTAGAAAAGTATGGGGACACCGTTGAAGCCGCTGCAAAGCTGGCAGCGACTGAATTGGGACTGACACTGGATGATGTGGAAGTGGAAGTTCTGGAAGAAGCGAAAAAAGGTTTTTTAGGCCTGGGTGCCAAGCAGGCTTTCGTTCGTGTCACTCCGAAACTCAGCCCGGAAAAGATCGCCCTGGCTTTCGTCAAGGATATCACGGAAAAAATGGGATTGGAGCTGAAGATCGAATCCAGTGAAGAAGACGGTATTATTTACATCGATATCGAAGGCAAGGATTCCGGTACCATCATCGGAAAGAGAGGACAGACATTAGACTCTCTCCAGTACCTGACCAATCTGGCAGTAAACAAGAACACCGACAAGTATGTCAAGGTCGTGATCAATGCTGAAAATTACAGGGAAAAGAGAGAAAGCACACTGGAACAGCTGGCGATCCGTTTGGCCGGCAAGGTTTCCAAGACCAAGAGAGCGGTCCGGTTGGAGCCTATGAACCCCTATGAAAGAAAGGTCATCCACACAACTCTTCAGGACGACGTCAGAGTCAACACCAGAAGCGAAGGGGACGAACCTTACCGGAGAGTCGTGATCGAAGTTCGGAAGATGCCCCGGGAAAAGGGACGCGGCGGAAAGTTCAATAAAGATTCCAAATTCCGCAGAGAACATAAAGAAGAAGCACCGGTTGAAACCGCACCGGAAGCGCCGGTGAGTGAGGCTCAGGAAAGCGAAAATGAATAAAGAAGATACTATTGCAGCCATCGCCACTGCTCCGGGAGAAGGCGGGATCGGAATAGTACGAATCAGCGGAGAATCGGCAGGACCTATTCTCCGTTCTGTTTTTGTACCGAATAAAAACAGGAGCGAAAACAATAATATATATAATGTAGAAAATCGTAAGCTCACCTACGGTACGGTGATCGACCCGGATACGGGAGAGGACATTGACGAGGTGCTGGCGGTGTTTATGAAGGGTCCCGGCACCTATACTGCGGAAGATGTGGCAGAGATCAACTGCCATGGCAGTATGGTGTCCCTGCAGAAGACGCTGGAGCTGGTGCTCCGAAAAGGAGCCCGGCTGGCAGAACCCGGGGAATTCACCAAACGCGCCTTTCTGAATGGGCGGATCGACCTGTCCCAGGCGGAAGCTGTGATGGACGTGATCCGGGCGAAAACCGAGGACAGCTATAAAGCGGCCATGGGACAGCTTTCCGGAAGGCTGTCGGATCAGATCCGCCGGATCCGGGAGAAGCTGGTGGATGTGCTGGTGGAATTGACGGTAAACATCGATTACCCGGACGAGGATATCGAAGTCCTGACCTATGAAAAACTGGACCGTGAAATGGAGGAAATCTGTGAAAAAATCCGGGAACTGGCGGATTCCGGCTATACGGGACGGATCCTCCGGGAGGGCCTCAATACGGTGATCGTGGGCAAGCCAAACGTGGGGAAATCGTCGCTGATGAACCGGCTGTTGCGGGAGACCCGTTCCATCGTGACGGAGATCCCCGGAACCACCCGGGATACCATCCAGGAGCAGCTGAACATCGGCGGGATCCTGCTGAATATCACCGATACGGCAGGGATCCGGGAAACCGGGGATGTGGTGGAAAAGATCGGCGTGGAAAAGAGCCTGGAGAGCCTTAAACGGGCGGATCTGGTGTTGTTCATACTGGACCAGTCCCGTCCTCTGGACGAGGAAGACCGGCTGATCGCGGAAGAACTCCGGGACCGGGAGGACGTGATCGTCCTGGTCAATAAGACCGATGAAGCTCCCTGCTGGCAGGAAGAGGAATGGAGAGAATTCCTTCCGGAGCGTGAATTCCTCCGGACTTCTATGGTCAGCGGAGAAGGGATCGGAGAGCTGGAAGAACAGATCCGTCAAAGGGTCTACAGCGGGCAGGTGAAGACCGGCGAAAATGTATTCGTCACCAATGTCCGTCACCTCCACCTATTAAAAAAGGCCCTCAGCTCAGCTGAGGACGCTTTAAACATGATCCGCCAGGGAGAACCCCTGGAGTTTATTGACATCGATGTGAACCAAACCTGGTCCCTTCTGGGAGAAATCACCGGAGAAACCGTTCAGGAAGACATCATCAATGAAGTCTTTGCACGGTTTTGTTTGGGGAAGTGAGTCTTAAGTCTCAAGTCTGGACTCCGGGCTCAAAGCTCCCAGCTCCTTACAACCCCATCATCCGCGCCATGATGGCGGCAGCTTCACTGCGTTTGATGGCGCTCTTCGGAGCGAAGGAACCATCTTCATTGCCTTTGATGATACCGGCCCGGTACATGGCGTAGATCTCAGCCACATACTTGTGCCGCATGGAGACGTCCGGGATGGAACCATCTTCCACGGTCGTGACTTCCTGGTAGTAATCCGATGGCATGGATTTATAGAAAATATGGACGAACTCATCCCGGGGGATGTAAGCGTTATAGTCGCTGTACTTCCACGGGATGCCGTTCTTTTTGGCATAATCCAAATACGGCTGGTACCAGGGAGTAACGTTTCTCAGGTAGGAGTCAAAATCCTTTCCATTGTTTTTCGCGTGCATCCGGGTAGCCAGTGTGATGGCTTCGGCGTAGGTGATGTTGTCCTGGGGTGCGAAGAGGGTGTCGCTCTTGCCTTTGATCAGTCCCACGGAAGTGGCGGCGATCACCGGGTCATAGAACCAGTCGCCTTCCTTCACATCTTCGAAACTGTACAGCACGGGGTAGCCCGGGATCGAGCTGATCTCGTATTCTTCCATGAGTTTTTTCGCGATATCTTCGCTCATGATATAATTGCTTTTCGCCTGGAATCCGCCGTTATAGACCTTCAGAGTCAACTTGGAAAAGGACGTATAGGAGGCGTTTTGAGCCGTAGCGACCCCATCCTGCCCGTTGTGGCAGATCATGGCTTCGTAATTCCCGTAGCCTTTGATGGTCAGGGCAGCAGTGGCATAATCCAGGTTCTTATCCGAGAGCACCAGAGGAGTTCTGGAATAAAAACTGCCGTCCCGGGTCAAATACACATAGGGGTTGCATTTCCGAACGTAGTTTTCCAGGTAATCCTTGTCCTTGGGCATGGTAAAAGCCACCACCACGTGGATGGTCTTATTATTCTTATTGTACTTGTCCAGTGCGTCGCTGACCCGCTGGTTGTACAGATCCAGATACATGTCGATCTGGTCGGCGCTCCACTGGTCCATGGAGGTGGTGTCCCACATTTGATTGCATTCCGAGAGGGTCTGCTGTTCGATGGCTTTGGTGTTGACGTGGGAGGAACTGTCCTCTTCCAGCCAACTCCAGGAGGCTACGCCCCACCCTTCCTCAGTATTTGAAGCGGCAAAGGCCGGAACGGCGGCCAGGCTCATCAGCAGCCCTAAAACCAACGCCCAGACCAACAGGCCTTTAAATCTTTTCATGGTTTTCTCCTCATATATCAATGTGCAGTAAGCAGTTTTTTCCGACCCTATTGTAACACAAGCCGCCGGACTTTTGGCGAGATTAAAGAAAACGTAACATATTTACAATAAAACTGAAAAAAGACCCGGTCTTTTGGACCGGATCTTCGGTAATTCCTGGATTATTCTGTAGTACCCTCCGTTTCAGAGGTGCTCTTGGAATCCACATCGCTGAAGTCCATGTTTTCTTCATCCAGCTGGTTGGAGTAAATCTGGGTCAGCATGTCGCGGATCTGCGACTTGCTGGAGTACCAGAAGGACAGGTCCCCTTCTCCGATCCGGGCTTCGCCGGGGATGGTGTAGGTGGTTACCTTGTCCGGGGAAAGACCGGTAGCGTTTTTCGCGATGCTCAGCACCGTATCCACCTTGACGTCGGATTCCACGTTGTTCAGAACGCTTTTGGTGACTTTTACGATGTTCAGACCCATAGCCTGCCGGAATGCGGATTTCATGAATTCCTGCTGGGTCTTGACACGGCCGATGTCGCCTTCCCGGTAGCCGGGGTAGCCCTTGTCGCCTTTACGGAAACGGATGAACTGCATGGCCTTCTGTCCGTCCAATACCTGGTAGCCCTCTTCGATATCGATGTAAAGAGGAGGCGTATCGTAGATATCCGTGTAGTGCATGTGGAAGGGAACATTCATCGGCACACCGCCCATGGAGTCCACGATCCGTGCTACGCCTTCGTAATCCACTTTCATATAGCAGTTGATGGGAATGCCCTCCAACAGGTCGCTGACCGCCATAGCCACGCCCAAAGCACCATCCTGGTAAGAAGCGTTGATCTTCTTTTCCGAGGGGTGACCGTGGCCGGAGCGCACGTAATAGGTGTCTCTTGGAATGGAGATCAGATCGATATTGTCCGTATCCTTGTCATAGGAACACAGCATGATGGTGTCCGCCAGGCCGGAGTTGACCCCCAGCAGGAGGATGTTGATCCGGTTGGCGTCGGAGAAGGCCTGGAAGAACGGGCTGTCTTCATCCACCAGGGACGGCATTTCCTCTTCCAGATTGACTTCACTTTCCTTGAATACGGTATTGTCCTGAACATTGTTCCACCAGGCAAAGGCCGGTGTGAAAATGCAGGTACAAATCAACGTCGTGACGACGAGAGTTTTCACAAATGTTTTCATAGTCTGTCCCTTCAGTTTGCTCTTTACTATACAGTGCTGTTATTATACCACATTTCCGGGAAAAAGTTTTCGTGATTCATTACAACTTTATTACAAATCCGTGGATTTTACTCAAACTCTACTCGGGGCTCTTCCTCTTCCGGCTCATGCACATCGATGGTGATGGTGTAGGCAGCGATATCGTGGAGCGTCCGATTGTGGGCTTTCAGGTAACCCACGATAATGGAAGCGATGTTCATCAGGCCGAAGGAGCAGAGGTTGCAGACTCCCTTGATCAGGAAATCCCGAACGAAGGCATCCTTCAGGGTGAGCCGTTTGCCGTCCAGCCGAACGACCCGCTGTTTGAAGAGTTTCTTCCCCGGAGTATATCCGTTGGTCTTCCAGACGAAAATCCAGGAGATCAGCTGTCCTGCATTCAGGTATACCGCCAGAAACAGCCGGATGAGCACATATCCTGCGTTGAATGGTTCCACGTTAAGAAAGTAAGGAAGCAGGAGATAGTAGATCAGGGTCCCGGGGATGTAGACCAGCATGGCATCCACGAAATGGGCCTTGAACCGATCCCAGATGTCCGGTTTGGGGTATTTGGCGTACCACTCTTCCGGTTCCATTCCCGGTTCGGGATCCGCGTTCACGTCAGCCGGCAGATCGACCATTTTTTCTTCCTTTTCCATTCCGATTCCTCCGATGTATTTTCAGGTACAGAAAAAGCCCTAATAGTCACAATAGCCATCCATCTGGATGGCTATTGTTTTCTTGGTACACCCTCGGGGGCTCGAACCCCGGACACCCTGATTAAGAGTCAGGTGCTCTACCAACTGAGCTAAGGATGCACATCTCGTAACGACTCATTTATAATAGCATTTTGAAGGTAGGGTGTCAAGCCTTTTTTTAGTCTCTTCGAATTTTTTACAGGAAAAGATCAGGGACGGTCGCCCGTCCCTGAAAACTTTATTACTTAACTAAAACAGGATTATTCTGCGTGGTTAGCCAGGTCTTCTGCATTGTCCCATTCAGCGATGATCTGCGGGATAACCTTGTACAGGTCGCCTACGATACCGTAGTCCGCAACTTCAAAGATCGGAGCATCCGGGTCTTTGTTGATCGCAACGATGCAGTCAGATGTCTGCATACCAGCTAAGTGCTGGATAGCACCGGAGATACCGCAAGCGAAGTAGATCTTCGGCTTAACTGTTGTACCGGTCTGTCCTACCTGGTGAGAGTGATCGATCCAGCCAGCATCTACAGCTGCTCTGGAGGAACCAACAACGCCGCCAACCTTGTCAGCAAATTCTCTGATGAGGTTGAAGCCTTCCGGTCCGCCTAAACCACGGCCGCCGGAGCAGATGATGTCAGCATCTGTTAAGGAAACCAGTTCCTTAGCAGCCTTAACAACTTCTACTACCTGAATATGGATATCAGCTTCTGTCAGGTTAACCTTAACGTCGATCGGTGTGCCCTTCAGGGAGTCATCTCTGTCTCTCTTCTTCATAACGCCAGGTCTTACTGTGGACATGGTCGGTCTGGTTCTCGGTGTGACGATGGTAGCCATCAGGTTACCGCCGAATGCCGGACGAGTCTGCTTCAGCAGGTCTTTCTTCGGATCTTCCGGTGTGAGGCCCTTGGTGTTGCAGGTGGTGTCACGAACCAGGAAGTCGATGTAGTTGTTCATGTCGATGTCCAGTCTTGTGCAGTCAGCTGTTAAACCGGTGTCCAGTCTGGCAGCTACTCTCGGAGCCAGGTCACGACCGATGTGGGTAGCACCGAAGATAACGATTTCCGGCAGGAGTTCTTCAATAGCATCAGCCAGAACCTTGGTGTAACCATCTGTGGTGTACTGAGCCAGCAGCGGATCAGCCAGTTTGTAAACTTCGTCAGCGCCATATGCGAACAGTTCGTCTGCCAGAGGAGCGATGTCTTCTTCAGAACCGATCAGAACGCCGCATACCTTTGTGCCTTCCGGCATTTCTCTGGATAATCTGTAACCTTCGCCAATCAGTTCCAGGGCTACGTTCATGAGTTTGCCGTGTCTCTGTTCGGCAAATACCCAAATATTTTTAACAGCATTAAAATCTTTGATTGCCATCTTTGTCCCTCCTAATTAAATGATGTGTTTCTTCTTCAGAGCAATGAGTAAGTTCTTAGCCAGATCGTTGTCTGTGTCGCCTTCGATCTTCTTGCCCGGTTCTTTCGGTTTCGGTGTGAAGGACTTGAATACGTTTGTCGGGGAAGCTTTCAGACCTACTGTTGTGAGGTCAACGCCGATGTCAGCTGCATTCCAAACCTTGATAGGATACTGCATTGCTTTGTAGATACCGTTGATGAACATGTATCTCGGTGTATTCAGTTCTTTGATCGCGGTCAGCAGGCAAGGTGTCTGCAGCTTGATCAGTTCATAACCATCTTCGAGAGCTCTCTTAACAGTGATTTCTTTGCCGTCGATGGAGAATTCTTTTACATAGGAAACCTGAGGTACGCCCAGCTTTTCAGCGATCTGCGGTCCTACCTGAGCGGTGTCACCGTCGATAGCCTGTCTGCCTGCGAAGATAATGTCGAAGTCGCCTTCTTCTTCAACGACTTTCCGGATACCAGCTGCTACTGCATTGGAGGTAGCCCATGTGTCGGAGCCGCCCAGTGCTCTGTCGGATAAGAGGATCGCATCGTCAGCACCCATAGCCAGACATTCTTCCAGCATTTCGGTTGCCTGCGGAGGTCCCATTGTGATGACTGTGATCTTTGTTCCCGGATAAGCATCTTTCAGCTTTAATGCTTCTTCCAGTGCATTTGCGTCGTCGTTGTTTAAGATACTTGGTACGCCGTCTCTGATAAGAGTTCCTGTTTCGGGATTGGTCTTGATTTCGTTTGTATCAGGAACCTGCTTTGCGCATACGATGATTTTATATGCCATTGTCTATGCCTCCTTGACTTATTTCTTTCCGAAAATTTTATTAGCGATAACGATCTTCTGAACTTCAGAGGTACCTTCGTAGATCTCAGTGATCTTCGCGTCTCTCATCATTCTTTCAACCGGATAATCTGCAGTGTAACCATAACCGCCGTGGAACTGTACAGCCTTGGTTGTTACGTACATAGCTGTTTCAGCAGCAACTAACTTAGCGATAGCGGAAGCTTCGGAATAATCCTGGTGCAGATCTTTGAAGTTCGCAGCTCTGTAGATCAGCAGTCTGGAAGCTTCGATTCTGGCCTTCATGTCAGCCATTTCGAACTGCAGTGCCTGGAATTTGCTTAATGTTTTGCCGAACTGCTTTCTGGCTTTCATGTATTCAACTGTCTTGTCGAAAGCACCCTGTGCAATACCCAGAGCCTGGGAAGCGATACCGATACGGCCGCCGTCCAGTGTGGTCATAGCTACCTTGAAGCCTTCGCCAACTTTACCCAGCATATTTTCCTTCGGAACGATGCAGTCCTGCATGATCAGTTCTGTTGTGGAGGAAGCGTGGATACCTAACTTGTCTTCTGTTTTACCAATGGAGAAGCCTTCGAAGCCTTTTTCAACGATGAACGCTGTGATGCCGCCGTGGGTTCCCTTGGATTTGTCTGTCATAGCAACGATAACGAATGTGTCAGCAACACCACCGTTGGTGATGAATACCTTAGCACCATTCAGTACATAGTGATCGTCTTTTTCGATCGCTACGGTCTGCTGTCCGCCTGCATCGGAACCAGCGTTCGGTTCTGTCAGACCGAAAGCACCGAGCTTTCTGCCGGAAGCCAGGTCCGGGAGGTACTTTTTCTTCTGCTCTTCTGTGCCCCATCCGAAGATCGGCCATGTGCAAAGCGAAGTGTGAGCGGAGCAGATAACGCCCGTAGAACCATCTACTCTGGATAATTCTTCAACAGCGATAGCATAGGAAATGTGGTCGCCGCCAGCACCTTCGTATTCTTCCGGATATGGGATACCCATGATGCCGTACTGGCCCATTTTCTTAACCACTTCCCAAGGGAACTTGTGTTCCTTGTCGCATTCAGCAGCAATTGGTTCAACTTCGTTTTCAGCAAACTTTCTTACCATTTTTCTAACTGCTTCTTGTTCTTTGGTAAGATTAAAATTCATTTGAACTCCTCCTTTTTTAGTCAAGTAAATTTTTTATCTGAAGAGAAGACCACGCAAAAAAGCATAGTAATCCTCTCAGAATTACCTATCATCTATCATACAAAAACAATCGTTGACCTGTCAATAGCCGCAAAAGGCATCGACCCTAAAACTTTTTGATTTCAGAGGATTTCTGAGTCAAAATGAGGGCAGTCCACGGCAGTTTAAGTATTGATGATATGCTACTTTCATATTAATATAAGAAGAGTTAGGATTCAAGCATTTTTTGTTTGAAAATTAACAAATGTAAACGATTCCAAAAGATTTTCTGAAAATGGGTATTCTACAGGAGAAAATACGGAGATATGAACATTCATGTTGTAGTTTTTATGAAAAAAACGGAAAAGTTTTATGAAAATGCCGCTGCCGAATATGAAAAAAGGCTGGGAAGATACTGCAAAATAAAGGTTTCGCGGGTTTCTCCCGGAAAAAAACTGCCGGAACCGGAAGAACCCTGTTTCCTTCTGGCGCCGGGTGGACGGATGATGTCCTCGGAAGAACTGGCGGAGGAGATCTCCGGGGCTCAGATCCGGGGGGTCTCCCGGGTCACAGTGGTGATCCCGGGGGAAGAGGATTTCGACGTTTCGGATTGGGGCCGGACGCCGGAAGTCCTGTCTTTGAGTCCGATGGAGATGTCGCCGGGGCTGACGCTGACGGTGGTGTTGGAGCAGATCTACCGGGCGTATAAGATTATTCATAACGAAACATATCATAAATAAAAG
>ODAI010208615.1_pt1 | contig 14021 bp, 16 predicted proteins | sample 1539321 | NCBI WGS metagenome assembly ODAI01 (sample SAMN02144231, study PRJEB22623) | gut metagenome | biome: sheep rumen | host: Ovis aries | place: New Zealand
GTCGACGTTTCCACCCTCACTAAAACAGGTGACCGTATAAACACCGAAAATACGGTATTTCTAAAAAATTGTCACGCGATGGCTCATACCGATGCCAGAGATGTGACGGATCAATCGGCAACAGATTCCGGGAACTCAGGAGGTGAAGCAGATGAATGAAAAAAAAATATCCTATCGGCGAACTGCCGCAGTCTGCTTCTCCGAGCAGTCAGGCGGCCGGTGAACTTGCCGAAAGGAAACGTAATCAGAAAAAGTCGCTCGTTAAAGTAAGCGCAATGCTCATTCTTAGTATTATAATGCTGATTTTTTCTACGATTGACTCGCAGACCTTTTAGATGACCGCATAAAAATCCGCGATTTTCAGCCGCATGGGCTTTATTTTTTTGCCCTTTTCGGAAGAGTTATCAGGAAATTAACAACTTGTGGAATAGCACCACAAGTTGTTTTCTTTTCTCTCTCAGATTTGTGCTCCCAGGCGCTCAGAAACGCCCTAATTTGTCGCTCCGTCATCTATTTGGTATTCACATACCCTGAAAACGGCCTGCGCCTTAAATCACATTCTGGACGCTGTTTCATTTCTCAACCTCGACCGTCATATCGAAGCCGCCTTTGAACGTAATCTCAATTTCCGTTTTTGACACGACCTTTACGCACTCGACTACCTTTCTGACTGCTGTTTCATTGTATTTTATAATACTGTCATCGTAATTTTCCAGTTCATCAGATATAGTCTTGAGCATAAGCCGCAGGTCGGTTTTAGTCTGAGCTTTTATCTTTAGCTGTTCCATCTGGTCACGCAGGTATTTTTCCTCGTCGTTCAAAGCCTTGAATTTATCGTCAGAGGACTCGATGTCCACTGCACCTGTTGTTACGAGATTTACAAGGTTATCCCTTATCTTCTCGATTTCTCTTATCCTACTCTCCATTTTTGCAATCGCTTGTCCCAACTCGTCTTCCTCGGATAGAACGCAGCCTATGTTATCTTCGATAATACTCATGAAATTGCTGTCGCCCGTGTAGACGCTGTTGAGAGCGCTGACTATCGCATTTTGAAGCTTTTCCTCGTTTATTGACGGGGAGTTCTTGCAGTATTTTGAGCCGTGGTCGAGACGGTTGATGCACCGCCATACAATAAGCTTGTGACCGTGAGATGTCCATGTTACTCTGCGATACGGCGAGCCGCATTCTCCGCAGATCATTATTTCACTTAACGCATAGAGACTTGAATACTTGCCTTGTTTTGTTTTTGTCTTGCTGCTCTTGTTGCACATACAGCTCCGCCGAGCCATTTCCTGTTTGGCAAGGTTGTAGGTATCCCTGTCGATTATTGCGGCATGGCTGTCGTGTATCAGGTATTTGGTCCTTGCGCCGTAGTTTACAAGCCTTTTGTGCGTTATGCAGTCTTGAGTATAGGACTTCTGCAGAAGCGAATCTCCCACATATTTTTCATTTTTGAGAATTGATCTGACATTGCCTTTTTCCCATTTACTGCTGCCGCTCCGACGCTTGACACCTTCGGCTTCCATTATCTCCGCTATTCCTTGTAGGCTCATTCCGTCGATAAATAGCTTGTATATCTTTCGGACTGCTTCTGCCTCCTTTTCAACTATGTACGGTTTGCCATCGGCTCCCATTTGGTATCCGAGAACCTTTTCCATATTGTACTTTACCTTGCCCTCGCGGAACTGTTTTTCAATGCCCCATGTTACGTTTTTACTTATGGATTCTGATTCCGCCTGAGCAAAGGAGCCGTACAGCGATATTATGAATTCACTGGTCATATTCAACGTGTCTATATTCTCTTTCTCGAATATAACGCCTATGCCAAGCGCTTTCAGCTCTCGGATGTACTCAAGGCAGTCGACGGTGTTTCTGGCAAATCGGCTTATGGATTTGCATAGCACAAGGTCTATCTTCTTTTGCTTGCATTTTCGTATCATACGGTTGAATTGCGTTCGGTTTCTCGTCTGAGTACCGCTGATGCCTTCGTCGGCGAATATTCCTGCCATTGTCCATTCCGGCTTTGAGTTGATGTAGTCCGTGTAGTAGGCTATCTGGACCTGATAACTGTTCTGTTGTTCGTCCTGATCCATACTGACGCGGCAGTAGGCGGCAACTCTTAGCTGATGGAGTTTGGCTTTCTTGGTTCCCTGCTGTGTCAGCGCCGGTATCATTATTACATTCGACGCTGTTTCAAGTGTTTTGGCACACATTTCATATACCTCCGTATGTAATAGTTTTTCCGTTTTTGAATTCAATAGCTGTATGTTTTTCGTCTATGAGGACAACCTTTTTGACGATGTCCTTTATGAGTAGACTGTCAATATCAAAGATCGGCTCGCAGTTGCTAAGCCTTTCCTTTATTTCTTCTGTCAGGTATTTTGATATGTCATATGTACAGCAGTCATACTTGAGAGCGGCAAGTGAAATGATCTCCTTCTTTATACGCTCATCGTCTATTGGTTTGATGTGACACCGCATTACAACTTCATTTTCTCCCTTTCGTACATTAGCATTTGGTTTATACTCGGTCAGCACGGCTTCATTGTCCAGTAAGCTGCAGTCTGCCTGTACATCCATCAGTATACTTAATACCTGTGAATAGAATCCATCTTCTTTTATACCGTTTGTTCTGTTGGCACATCCGACGGTTGAGCACTTCCATATTCTATCATCAAGAACACGGTTGCGGAAGAGCTGACCGCCGCAGATAGCACAGCAGGTTTGCTTGAATGGTATCTTGGTCTTGCCCTCAGCGTAATAATGGCTTCGATTGCTCATATTCCTTCTTGCGTTATCATAGCATTCCTTTGATATTATAGCAGGATAATCTCCCGAGCCGCAGTAATATTCCTTTCTGAGCAGACAGCTTAATTTGCTTTCTCTCTTATCAACGTCATCTGCGAAGTATTCAGTATCCATATTTTGGACTATTTTTAATGTTTCGTTCGGGAGCTTACCGGCTGCCGTCATTTCATACACGAGCTTTACTATCTCAGCTTCCTTTTTTTCAAGGACATATCTGCCGTTGCTCATTTTGTATCCGTATGGAATTTTACGTCCTCTCATACGCACCTATCCTTTCTGTGAACTTCAGACCGCCAAGCATATTGAATATCAGCTCGCCTTCTGATACCGTTATAGTATCTATCGCCTCAGAGAGTATCTTTTCTCTGTACGCCTGAGTATCATTGTAGTCCTTGAAAATATTCATCATAAGCCTTATCTCATCGGCTGACTGATCTTTATCATCATTGGCTCTATCGATTTCAGCGGTTTTGTTAATGATTTTTGTTTCAATCTCGTTTTCTTGAACTCTGTATTTTTCTTCTGTTATGTAGCCCTTGGTGAGCAGAATGGATAGCCTGTGCTTCTGTTCCTTCAGGTCGGCAATTTCCTCATACATAGCAGCTACGCTCGCTGTTCCACTGCCTTTAAGATTTTCAAGCATTTCAAATTGTTCAATACAGCGTTCAAATATTTTTTTCCCATGAGCATGGAGCTTAGCGCACAGCGCTTCAAATGCTATCCTTACATCTCTGTCATATATTTTAGGACTGTCACAGGCATCAAATGTATAGTGCTTATGGCTGCATTGCCAGTGTTTAATGCTTCTGCCTTCGACGCAGCTGTACATTCGTCCGCATTTGCCGCATATCAGCTTATGCTGAAACGGTGACTCTAACTTTTCAACGGCTTTATGGGTACGCTCCTTTTTCACCTTTGCCGCCAGTTCAAAGGTTGCTCGGTCAATTATCGGCGGATGACTGTCCTTGATATAGTATCTCGGCTGCTGGCCGCGGTTTATCTGAAACTGTGGTCCCATGAATTCCGACCATGTTTTCTGCCACATTGTATCGCCGATGTATTTTTCCTGACGGAGCATTTTGTTTATCGTTACGGTATTCCATTGTTTTCCTGTCGGCGAGGGGATTCCTTCACTGTTAAGTGCATTTGCTATCATTTTCAAGCCTGAGCCGTTTATGTACATATCAAATATTCTGCGGACTGTCTCAGCTTTTTTCTTATCTATCCTGAGCTTGCCAGTTTTCTTGTCGCTCTTATAGCCGTAAGGTACTCTTGCGTGGCCGAGCGTACCGCTTGCCATTCGCTTCTGAAAGCCCCACCTGACGTTTTTTGATATGGAGTGGGATTCCTCTTGTGCGAGTCCTCCCATTACCGTTATCATCATTTCGTCGGACATTCTTGTCGTATCGATGTTTTCCTTCTCGAAGCACACCGATATTCCAAGTTCTTTGAGCTCTCTCAGGCTTTTCAGGCAGTCCTTAGTGTTTCGGGCGAATCTGCTGAGTGATTTTGTAATGATGCGGTCTATTTTACCTCGGCGGCAGTCAGCCATCATTTTATTGAAGCTGGTGCGGTTGTATGTGCTCGTGCCTGAGATCCCTTCATCGGCGTATATTCCCACAAGCTGCTCTGTCTGCGAGTTGTTGTACAGATTCGAGAAGTATCGTACCTGTGTTTCGTAGGAGTTCTCCTGATCGGCGTGATTGGAGGAAACTCTGCAATAGGCTGCTATGCGTATCTTTGTAACGCCGTTTTCATTTATCGGCGGTATTATAATCATTTTTGGCATTTTCTATCACCTCGTTCTTTGGGTTTATTGATACACATCATACCACAATTCGCAGAGAATTGTAATCACTCATGTACACGAAATAGATGACCGATTTTTGTGGAAATGCGACTATATGGTGTTTCGACTTTTTACACTTACTTTGAAAGAGGGGGTATGTATGTCCGCCCGAATTATCGGGCGGATTTCTGTTACAGTTCCATGTTTCTGTCGGCTGCTCCTGCCGCCTGACAGAGACACATGGCTATTATTCCGACAACTCCGCCGAACATTGCTCCTGCGATAAACTGTATCATGCGCTCACCTCCAATTCTGCAATGGACGGATATGTTTCATATATCTTTTCACGGTTCAGCTCGTCGATCTTTATTCGCTGAGCCTCGGTTATTAAGCCTTTTGCCGCAAGTCTTTCAAGTATCTGCTGACTGACTGCATAATAGAAGTCAGCCTGACCGTATAGCTTTATATCCATACACAGCCTCCTATTCGTTGCTTATCCGTTTCCAGAATCCAGCCAATTCTTCTATGGTTTCCACGCTGTTCTTTTCAGACAGCGCGTTTAATATGTTCATCCGATACATATTGCTTGCTCTCGGATCGAGTATAGAGACTATGCCCTTGTCCTCGGAGCACCGTATCAGTCTGCCTGCGCCCTGCTTGAGCTTTATTATCATTTCGGGGATAGCGACCTCTTTTATCTTATCTTTGACTATGGACATCTTGTAATCTATTATCGGATCGGGTACGGGGAACGGCAGCTTATATATAATTACCTGCGATAAGGACTCGCCCTCGACGTTGATACCTTCCCAATAAGTGCCTGTGCCAAGAATGACGGAGCTTATGTCGGATTTAAATTTCTCAAGCCTGTGTGCCTGAGATGAGCCTTTGCCCTGAATAAGTATCTTATACGGCAGGGGCATATTGCTGAGTCTGCGGTATACATAGTCCATATCTTCCTTTGATGTGAAAAGAATTAGGCTCTTGCCCTGTGTGATATTAAGCAGTCGGACAAGCTCGTCTATTGAACGCCTGCGGTATTCTTCCCTGTTATCAAGCTTGGGATACGGGAGCTGCTTTGAGAAGTATATGATAGCATTTTTATCATAGTTATATGGCGAATGCTTCGGTTCTGATACAGTTCCGTCCTCAGGAAAACTGATATTGTTAAGGAAGTAGCCGCATTTCTCTCTGGGCGTTCCGTCTGCCTTATCGGAGATAGTCGCCGATGTGAGGATAGTTGTTGCATCGACTGGGAACAGCTGATCGGATATGTGCTGACGTATATCCTTCTTGCATACGCATATTTTCAGCTTAGGCTCCATTTCAAGCCATACGATGTATTCGTTGCTTGTATTCAGAGCACTTTTGAGGAAAGAGAGCGTGCTCTTAAGAATTACTTTTGAGCCGTTTTCGAGCCGTACCATGCGGTTGTAAAGCTCCTTAAGCAGCGTCATAGTTTCGATATCTCTTTCAAAGTAGTATGTCGAGGTATCGGCTTCCAGTTCCTTGACCTGTTCCTTTACCTGCCTTACAAGCCTTTTGTAGAGCTGCTCAACTACGGGTATCGTCTTATTTGCATACGGCTCGACGGTACGCTTGAGGTTATACGGCGTTTTGTCAATGCAGTTATTAATGACCTTTATCATTTCTGCGCAGGTGAAGGAGCGTGTATATGCATCTCTGAATCTGCTTTCGATGTTATGTGCTTCATCTACGATTATCATTCCGCCTCTCGGATTGAATATGCCTTTTCCTTTCTGTGATACATTCTGAAAGTGAGCTACAAGCATATTCTGATTGCAAATGACGATGCCTCCTCCTGATCTGAGCTTTTTTCTCAGTTCATAGTAGCCGCAGGTATCGTTCAGTGAACATTCGTGGCATTTTTCATTGTAGTTCTGGACGTTCACAGTCTCCCATATCCTGTCGGGGATATTGAAACCCATTTTTGCTCTGTCGTAGCCGTTGACCCTCAGGGCGATATTCAAGTTGTCATATATTTCCAAATGATCTTTCTTCTTCAGCCTCATCCGAAGTCTTCTATGGCAGATATAGTTCCTCATTCCTTTGGCAAGGATAATATCGATATATGAGTCTGTCATTTTCAGGACGTTCTGTGTGTCCTTTACGAGCTGCTCCTGAAGAGCTATCGTTGATGTGGCAATCACTATCTGTCTGTGATCTTTGCGGTATTTCATAACAGCAGGTATGAGATAAGCGTAGGATTTTCCTATGCCGACCTCTGCCTCTACTGCAAGGGGAGTAGTTTTCATTATAGCTTCGCATATCTCCATTGCCATCTCGACCTGCCCTGTGCGGAGTTCGAGACCTGCCGTAGCAGCTTTTTCGAAGAAGGTCTGTGTACCCTGAGCAACAGGATATGTAATGTTATTATTCATTATACGTTCCATTATTTTTTGTCCTTTCTGTCTATGCCAAGACTTATACATAGCGCTTTATCGATCTTTTCCATTTCTGAATTGCTGAGAGTACCGATATACTTCACGAGACGTTCCTTCGATATTGTTCTTATCTGTTCCATCAGAGCTATTGACGGATAGTAGAGCCTGCTAGTATGCAGACGGACGTGAGTGGGGATATTATGTTTGTTTTTTGTGGTTATGAATGCAACTATCGTTGTAGGAGAGTATTCATTCCCGATATCATTCTGAATTATGACAGCAGGTCTTTTGCTTGACTGTTCTGAGCCGACGTTCTCGCCGACGCATTCAAGCTCGGTGACGAATATATCTCCGCGTCTAATTTTCATCTGATCAACTCCTTTTCGTTATGTAAAGGGCAGCTTTTATGGAGCTGCCCTGAATTTCGTTTTGCCTTTGAAGCATATCTCTATGCTTTCTGTCACCTTATGGGGTGACCTTACTGCTGTAAGCACAGCAGCGTTTTCCTCAGATGAATGCATAAGCGTTCATTCCTGAGGTGCATGGGATTATCTGACAGCACAGCTGTCCCTTCATGCAAAAGGAGCACTCCGGCGAAGCAGACGTCCTCATCTGCTTCCATAGGTTTTACCTCTCGGGTTACAAAGCCCGAGCCGCTTTTTACGGAAGTACCTTGTATCCCAACTTTCATTGCCTGCAAGGATGGCGTATTCCTTGCTGACCGACTCGTATTTATCGCTCGCCGTATCACGGGTCATAGCGTACAGCGGTCACGGCTGACGAGTTCATCGCCCGTCATCGGGATCTGACGTACCGGAGTGCCGAATATTCAATTTTCAAGATGTCCGAGAGTTTTGCCCCTCTACTTTCTTCTAGGCACTAAAACTGCGTTTTCACAAAAATAAAGTTTCAAAAATTTCTATCTTTGTTAAACTTGCTTAAAGCAGACCTGCAAATATATGATACTGATTGTTGAGTTCTACCAAGTCTGATTGCAATTTCTTCCTGACTCAGTTTCGTTCCATAGTAGAGCTTCAATACAGCCTGCTTTTCCTCAGAAAGTGTAGAGACATATTTCCAGAAGGCACGGACGGCTTTTTCTTCATTCTCGGAATCATCTTCAGGAGCGGATATCTTTTCGACTACAGACATCGGTAATTCTTCAAATGAGACTAAAACAGGAGCATATTCCTCGTTCATTTCTTTTATGTACCTCTTGTGTCTGTCTTCTTTACGGTATTTTACGAACTCATTCTTCGTGCATTCCATAACGGCGTTTCCGAATGAGATATAGAATCTTGACTTTGAATTGCGGACTATTGCAATAAAGTCGGCTGCTGAGACCTCGGTATACTTTTCATTACTTCCGGGACTGCTGAAAATATAATATTTTGTCATTTATTTGACCTCCGTTTTGAATTTTCAAGCGAAAAGACAAAACGAAGATCATGGGTATTCGGCGATTAGACATGACCAGTCTGATAAAATAGGCATATGTGTCCTTTCCGAGGACACAAAAAAGGAGTCTGCGTACACTTGTACACAAACTCCTACAGCCGCAAAAGGGCGCACTAAAGAAAGGGTACAAGTTCTGCAGTTGTTCAGATATTCTGAACGACCTGCTTTGTATCCTCAGCCTTAATGCATATCGGCTTTGAATATTAATTTTTTAAAGTAAAAAAAGGACGCCGACAAAGCATACTCCTTTGGGGAATATGCCTTGCCGACGTCCTCCAGCGAACATCTCGGTCAGCAGTCTCTGCTGCTGCCTCAAACGATGACGGGTCATCACGACGGTACAGCCTGCGCCGATATCATGGACTTGAGTGGGCTCTGTTTCAGTCCGGCCATGCTCTAAGCAGGTTGCTTTTCTATATATTCTATTGTTATGCTCTGTAATGCTCGGGTTCTACGACCTCGATCACATTCACATGACGTGTTTTCTGATATTTTACCATTGCAACGCCGCATCTGCAGCATCGCTTTTTAGCTTTTCCGCTTGAATCGTTATATGCGATTATAAGCTCTGAACAATTCGGACAATACCACTTCTGTGGCTTTACGTTGTATCCATCAACCTTGCAATTACTTCCATACATCTAATATCCCTTTCCTTATCATAATATCTGCACTTGAAAGAGTTCAGACGATGTCCTTGAGCACTTTTACCGCAACTCCCTGTATCTGAAGCTCGTCGGGAGCTACTATGATATCTTCCATTTCAGAGTTTTCGGGATGAAGCCTTATCATTCCTGTTTTCTGATCGGGATAATACCGTTTGAGTGTAGTATCGTTGTTTTCTACAAGTGCAACTATGATCTGTCCGCTGTCAGCGTAGTTCTGCATACGGACAATTACAAGGTCTCCTTCTTCGATACCGATGTCTATCATTGATTCGCCGAATGTCCTTAGAAGGTAGTAGTTGCCGTTTCCAAACCATGAAACAGGCAATCGGACATATTCTTCAATATTCTGTTCCGCCAGTGTGGGCGTAACGCAGGCTATTGAGCCGACTATTGGAACTTCAACGGTATCGTTGTTCTTTTTTCTCTGCTTGTGAGTTATGATATGGCGTGTACCGTCGTAATTGAGCATACCGGTTTCTTTCATATATGACAAGTATCTCGATACAGCCGCTATCGACATACCCGTACCCTTTGACACCTCCCTCTGGGAAGGGGAGCGGTCATAGGTCTCTATGTAATTGTCGATGAACTCTTCAAGCAATGTGAAGTATTCCGGATTCTTTGTGCGCATAAGATCATCCTCGTTTCTAAATGTAACATTTGCTACACTTACAAGTATATTATATCAGGTCATTCAGAAGATGTCAATAGCTGCTTTACCAAGTGCGCCATTTAGCGACAGCAAAGCGACTATTCTCAGATATTTGGTTATATGCACAAAGCTGAAGTCTAATTTTCTACGTTTCATATATCCTTCAGCCATTCCTTATATTCAGCGATTACAGTATCCGGAGCCGTGAGTTTCATCTGTCCCTTGAAAGTTATGAGCCAACTCCAGAAGGTAGGGGATACCTGCACTTCTACGGCTACGAAGTATTTATCTCCGCATTTACTGATATTCGTCTTTTCTCCGAATTTGTCGTAAATATTGCCTATGAGCTTCTTTTCAAACTGAAGTGTCACAAGCTCAGTACGTCCGCCATACATTCTGAAGACCTGTTCTGTATACTTAGATACCGTCCGAATTTTCTCTGCGGCTGCTTTACAGATACCTTTATCGAGGTGTTGAACTGAGTCCATTCTGTCTACACGGTAGTTGCGTACTTCATTGTCGGTAGTTGGATCATAAGCCATAAGGTAATAGTTATCGTTATTGAATACAAGTGCGATAGGCTCTACCTCGTATATGGCTTTGTCCTTCCTGTAAGCCTTATTCAGGTTCTCGTCAAGGTCAAAATACAGGAATGAAGCCATTTTCTTTTCTCTGATAGCATTTTCAAGGACATTGACGTTATAATAGATTTGCTCGTTGTTATGCTTTCTTGTATTGAAATGCACGATATTTCCGGTCAGTATTTCCGCCTGATGACTTCCGCCGAGAGCTGCTATCTTGGATATGAGGTCGGCTGATTTCTTCTCTGTTATGAAGCTTGCCGCTTGAACAGCGTCTATTAGTATCTTTAGTTCAGGCAGGCTGAAACTGCGGTCCTCTATGTAGTAGGCGTTCTGCTTGCCGAGCTTCGTCTGCATTACCTCATATCCCTGTTCATTCAGAACGGCTATATCCTTGGCTACTGTACGTCTATCTGTTTGTATTCCGAGTTCGCTGAGTTTACTGCACAACTCGTTTGTACCTATCGGATGCTCCATATCGGTACTTTGCTGCAATATTTCGAGGAGCTTTAAAATTCGCATTTTTTTGGTCGTGGTTTCGCTCATTTTCTTCTCCTGTTACAATATAATTGAAATGTAAATCCTTGTACACCAGAAAGGTTTTACTCCTACTTGTTACTTAAGTTAGGAGCATCTTTTTTATGTAATACCTCTTCAACAGGCAATTTACTCATCCAGTCACTATAAGTGCACTTTTTTGCGCTTATGCTCAGAACTGCTGAAGTATCAGTTACAGTAAAGATTGAAAAATGGTTATCATTTTCATGATTACAGAAGTTTGTTCAGTTTTCTTACAAAGACCTGTTCCTTCAGACATTCAAACTGCTCCTGCATCATAGAAAGCTATTCTTCAAGCGCTGTGACCTTGTTATGTAACGCAGCATTTTCCTGAGCTAATAATATATCATTATTAACTGTATTCTACTCAAACATACTGCAATCTTCCATACCATTATGTTACATGCATTATACCATAAATCTGCTGAAAAATCAAGAAACAACGTGCAATTTCCTCAATACAATATACTCGGCTTCACTTCGCGGATAGCTTTAGGCTGTTCTATTTTTAAGTCTTCCAGCAGCCAGCGTGTCTGCTGTGGTGTCAGCAGTAGCGCTTCTGTTTCGTTCCGTGACCATTGAAACCTTCCGTTATCAAGGTGCTTATTCCCAAGCAGAAATCCGTCGCCTTCCCAGAGAAGTCCTTTGATTCGGTCACAGCGTCTGCCACAGAACAAAAATAATGCCGTGCTGTATGGATCAAGCTGCAGCTGCGCCTTGACTATCATTGCAAGTCCGTCTATCGAACGCCGCAGATCAGTATACCCTGTGACGATGTATACCTGTTTATCCAATGACAGATCATTCAGCATAGTTCATTTATTAACGCAAGCAGAGTATCTGCTGAGATATCTGCCGGAAGTGATATTTGCAAGCCATTCTTCTCAATACGAATATCTGAGTTTGGTCTTGGGACAGATACAGGTACTATTGCAGGTTCGGATTCCATAAAGTGCTCCCGAACTTTGCGAAGATGATAGTAATATGTCTTGGGACTGATACCATTCTGAGCGCAGAATGCTGTTACGGTCATACCGCTTTCCTGCTGTGCTTTGATCTGCTCACTCCATTCCTGCAGCTGTATATCTCGCTTGACTGTGGTAATAGCTGTCGTTGTCTTCATTTTCGTATTTCCCCTGTGTCTAATTCAGTCTGGTTTACTCCATAGACTATTTTAGATACTCTAATTTAGTCTTTGGACTTGCTTAGACTTTATTATACATCAGATTTCTTTTTTGAGGAATACGTCGTTTATTTGACGCTTACGTTCCATATAAGTTCTAGCCCCGCTTCATCTGGTTCGGGATGAATTGTATATACACAGTTTTCGTCTCTTGCGAAGCCTGCACTTACTGCGTATCCAACTATTGTTATGACGATGAAATTGTCGCACAGACAATAAGAATATTTCTTTTTCTTCGTTGGTCAGTATTTTCATAAAGATTCCCTTTTATTATGCCTGCGAAAACCAAAACTTAGCGATCAATCTTCATACCTTTGCTTGAAATACTGGCAGGTCGAAGTCGGGAAAGTTTCTATACCGCTGCCTTTTTTAAAACAGGAATGTCTCTCGCTGTTGTCAGCAGTAAACGCCATACCGCCCCGCACTATATTGATAGTTGTGCTGCCAATTGAACCGTTCCAGTACTTGCAGAGCAAGCAGCATTTTTGAGTGCGCGTAAATTGCATATTCGCCATTGTCTTACCTCATTTCTTGATCATTGACTTGAACGGATCGGCCTTTTCACCGCTTGCAATGCAATCCGGACAAGGACTCTTCACGCATTTTATCAGTCCGAGTTTATATGGACATTCCTTGCATTTGCTCATATGTTTTGGTATCTTCACTTTGGACATTCTATTCACCTCTCTGAAGATTGTCATTTTACCTTTTTCTTCCAGTTCCTTTCTATTGAAGCGCAGCCTCTGACTGATGAAGCTACATCCGACATTGCTTCATATACAGAAGCTGTTCCGCATGCAGAAGCTGTATAGTTGACGGCTCTGTCCTCAGATATTCCGATATCAGCAGCGGCGGAAACAGCATCAATGTTAGCGCCTATGAAAATGAACTCCCAGCCTATTTCTTTCTTGGCTTCTATCATTTTTCTGACCTTCTTCAGGTCATATTTGTGGCTTGCATTTTCCATGCCATCAGTCGTGATACAGAAAAGGGTGTGCTCCGGAACGTCCTCTTTACGTGCATATTTGTGAATATTCTCTATGTGATGTATCGCTCCACCGATAGTGTCAAGAAGAGCCGTACAGCCACGGGGAAAATACTCCTTTTCGGTCATTTTGGGAACGTCCGCAAGATCTATCCTGTCGTGCAGGACTTCACTCTCGTTGTCAAAAAGGACTGTGGAAACATAGCACCTTCCATCGAGCTTTTTCTGCTTTTCGATCATTGAATTGAAGCCACCGATAGTATCGCTTTCAAGTCCTGCCATTGAACCTGAACGATCGAGTATGAGCACGAGTTCTGTAATATTGTTTTTCATAATGATTCCTCCTTGAAATTGGTGATCTGTTTTCTTCTGTGATTATATGATACCATATTTCAAGAGGAGAGTGGTCGCCTTTAAGGCGACATTTTATGAACCTATCAGGGCCTGATCAAAGTGGAAAAGAACTTCATTTATCTCGTAAATGTTATAATTTCCACTCTCGATAAAGTAACGCACTATTATATCGAATTTACTTGAATTTGACAGCCCGAAGCCTGCCTTTAAAAGCATTTCTTTCGTTTCATCAATATCAAGCTCAAGTGCAATAGCAAACGCAACAGCAGTAGCTTTTTTAGGATGATAATCTTTGTTTGAACGGATTTTAGAGAACAGCTTACGGTCGATATTTGCCTTTTTATAGCAATCTGAATCTGTCATGCCCTTTTCATCGATTTTTCGTAGCAGCATCTCAGTAAAACTCTCATCTATCATTTTCAGCTTCTCTTCCAGAGTTTCAGAGCGAGCATTTCCGAGAACAGGAAAATTTGAATGAACTGTATGAGCTGTCCCACTGCTAGTAGATGACTCTTTTCTGAACGAACGAAGGAAGTTTTTTAAGCTTCTTGAAGAACCAACAGCGTCTGAATATCCCCAC
>ODAI013456774.1_pt1 | contig 14020 bp, 16 predicted proteins | sample 1539321 | NCBI WGS metagenome assembly ODAI01 (sample SAMN02144231, study PRJEB22623) | gut metagenome | biome: sheep rumen | host: Ovis aries | place: New Zealand
GCGATTCCGGCTGTGAATCCTGTTGTGATTGTGTAAGGTATGAATTTAATAAGTGCTCCGGCCTTTACCAAACCTAAGATTATCAAAATAATACCTGCCATAATTGTGGCAATGATAAGACCATCCATACCATCAGTGGCAATGATGCCTGCTACGATTGTAGCAAATGCGGCTGTAGGACCGGCAATCTGCACTGTACTTCCTCCAAAGAAGGAAATCAAAAAGCCAGCCACGATTGCTGTATATAAGCCTGGCTCTGGGCCAACTCCTGACGCAAGCGCCAAGGCAATAGAAAGTGGCAATGCAATGATTGCCACGATGATTCCTGATACTAAATCTTTAAAGAACTGCTCCTTGCTATAATTTTTCATGCAAGTAAACAGCATAGGTTTAAAACTTTCCATTAAATTAAACTCCTAATCTTCTTCCTAGCATTTCTGCATTAACTGCATACTCCATTGCTGTTTCTTTTGTAATTTTGCCTGCCTGAACAAGCTTGAATAAGCTAGAGTCCATAGAAACCATATCTTCAGTGTCGCTAGAATAAATAACACCTTCGATTTGTGGCACCTTATTTTCTCTAATCATGTTTCTGATGGCTGGTGTAACTGTCATAACCTCAAATGCAGGTACAAGTGTGCCATCTACTGCTGGCACCAGCTGCTGAGATACAACCGCCTTTATAACCATAGAAAGCTGTAATGCTATCTGGTGTTGCTGCTCTGATGGGAAAACATCGATAATTCTGTCGATGGTGTTTGCTGCGCCAATGGTATGCAATGTAGACAGTATCAAATGACCTGTCTCAGCCGCGGTCATTGCAACGGAAATGGTTTCAGCATCACGCATTTCTCCAAGCAAGATAACATCAGGACTCTGTCTAAGTGAGGCACGAAGTGCTGTCACATAGTTCTCTGTATCTAAGTGGATTTCTCGCTGTGACACTATTGATTTGGCGTGTCTGTGAAGGTACTCCACTGGGTCCTCTAATGTAATAATGTGTTTATTATAATTTTTATTTATTTTATCAACGATGCAAGACAAAGTGGTAGACTTACCACTTCCTGCAGGACCCGTAACCAGTACTAATCCCTTTGATTCGTTTGATAGCTTGATAACAGATTCTGGTATCATAAGTTCCTTGTAATCAGGCAACGTAAATGTGATTACACGAATGACTGCTGCATAAGTTCCTCTTTGCTTAAATGCATTCACTCTGAACCTTGATACATTCTTTATGGCGAAAGAAAAATCATCATCGCCGTATTCTTTATACTTTAAAATGTCTCTTCCTGCAAGTTCATAAATCTGTGCAACAAGAGATTCTGCAATTGCTGGTGTAACAGGGCCATCATCTTCTTCGGATTTTTCGGCATAAGTTGCCTCCAATTCAGAACGAGTCATTACCATATCGTTAACTCTGAAGGAAACCTCTCTGCCTGTGATAATAAACATATCAGAGGCTTTATACTTGTTTACTGCGTCGGTTAAATAACTAACAATACTTACACTCATACTCGATCCCCTTTAATCACCAATTGTTATAAGAGGTTGTGAACTTTCTGCCTCCCAATTTGATGAGTTTTCCACATTAAACTGAACTATTTCCCCTTTTTCCACCTTGACCTTTAATATCTGGTCTTCATTTATATCAACCGTAAACTCCTGGTCAGCCCAATCGGCAGCTGCTATCTTTTCCTGAGCCGTATTTGCAGCTTTATAGTACTCATCTGTGTGATTTTTTAGCTTCTGACTAAGATTATAGTTGTTGTAGCTAGATGATATCGCAAGGGCTGCAATTACTGCAAACGCCAAACCAATCAGAATAACCACCATAAGAGAGGTTCCAATATTTATTATTGTCCTGCTTTCTCTTTTATTTTCTTCCATGGCTTCTCCTACTTAAGCGCCTTTTCAACCTCTAGGGAATAAATTTCCTCATCCAACATTGTAGATACTACCACATGCATTTGCTGACATTGACCCTTTTTCTCAGGTTCAATAACGATGCTTGTCATTTTGTAGACAGCATTCTTATCATCTACCTCATGCCAGTTTTCATCATAGTAAATAGTGTCACCCTTGTAATTATAGATAGCCAGATATTCTTCAGCTGCATTGCTTGCAAGATTCACTGCCGCAGTCATTTCCCTGGCCTGCTTGCTTTTTACATAGCTTCCGGCGAAGCACTGAAGGCATACTGCTGATATTACAATAAAGAAAAATATTGAAAAAAGTAGTTCCGTCAAGAAGATTCTGGAACCATTGTTTCTATTCCTCATCTGATTCCACCTCCGTCGACTTAACACCGATTTTCATGTTCATCTCATCTCCTGATTTTTCCAGGATAGTTACATACAGCAAACCATCCTTTTCATCAAGAGTCATATCCTTTATCTCAAGAATTTTGTTGCCAAAATCTGCTGTGGCACCAGAGCTGTCCTTAGCCTCAAGCTCCATCAAAAATCCGTTATATTCGTAGATATACAAGCTGTAGCCTTCGCCCTCTGACATTTTGATGCAATCTTCACCATCTAATTTGCCAAGAGTAATTGCACCAGCCTTATCGTGCTGTCTAACCTGTTCTTTAATGTAGGATGTTGCAACACGGGCACTGGCATTGGCCTCATTTGCAAAAACAACCGATTTGTAGGAATTTACAGCCATCAAAAGAACACTCACCCCGGAAAAGGTGAAAATCAAAAACAATACCATCAAAAACAGGATATCTATATTATGTCTTCTTAGTTGCCCTTTTTTCAAAGCTGCTCCTTTCCAACACAATGTTACTTAAGATTAATGATAGTTACCTCTGGTCGCATATTGCTTGCGTATATCACATAATCGACTCTAAACTGCTCTTCATCATAGATGATGCCGTAATTCTCCTTTAGATATTCAAAGCTTTCAGGGTATTTCCCTTCTGTAACATAGCATTGAATAATGGCTCTATCCACTGCATCTGAAAGACTTTGTCTTTGTTCATGGATAGAACCCTCAGATGCCTTTGATACAGCAAATAAAAATACTATAAAAATAAGCACAAAAACCACAGCTGAAATCACTATGGTTTCCGCTCTGTTATTTCTTTTGATTTGATGTACGCCGTCTAAGCTTCCAAATCTGATTCTTCCCATATTAAATCATCCCCGACATAATGTTAAGAAGTGGCAACATTACTGAAAGTAAAATGATACCAACGATTATAGAAAGAATAATAACAAGTGTTGGCTCTACTACTGCGATTAAATCGTTGATTTCCTCGTCAGCCTCCTCCTGGTAGGTGCTGGCTACCTTTTCAAGAACGGTTTCCATGTTACCTGTTTTAGCACCTAATATGGCCATTTTTCCATATAATCCGCCAAATATTCCAGAAAGAGAAAATGCCTTTCCTATATCCATAGATTCTGCAAATGAATCCTTACACTTCTCCACCTTTGCTTCAAAGTCAGGCGCATCAACGATTCTGCCACTGACATCAAGTGCCTGCATTACGTCCATACCACTTGATAGTGTCATAGCCATGGCTGATGCGAATCTGCTGGTAGCAATCTTTGAATGGATTGATTTGAATCTGCGGCTCTTGTAGAGCATGTTAAGTCGTCTAGATTTGCCCCAGTTGGTTTTATTAGCCACAATCATATATACGACAAGGGCTAAAAGGATAATAAGAAGTATTACCCAGTTCGATTTCATAAAGGTTCCCACTGACAAAAAGCCAGCTGAAAGACCATCCATTGTACCGCCAAGCTGCTTGAATACCCTGTTAAATACAGGCATAATCTCTGTTACCAGAACGATTATTATTACAAGCATCATAGCAACCATCATCAAAGGATATGTAACCGCACTTCTGATAGCGCTGCTGATAGCCATTTCTCTAGAATAATGGGCGGCAAGATTTTTAAGGACAGTATCCATCTTACCTGTTGTCTCACCCATCTTTGCCATTTCCACAAAATAATCTGGGAAGACTCCCGATTGGTCTATGGCCTTAGATAAAGAACCGCTTTCGGCAACCACCTGCTCCATTTCAGTCAGAAGCTCTTTTTCTGAGCCCCCCTCTGACTCATCTAGCATCATTGTTATTGCCTGAATTGAAGAAACACCACTGCTAATCATCATTCCCATTTCGTCCGAGAATGCGTATAACTCTTCTGAAGTTAACTTCTTTCTATTTTCACCCATAATAACACCTTTAATATTTATATTTCAGTTGATAGTAGTTATCATCTTCCAAATATTTCTTTACCGTGCTGTTACTAGCGTAGGACCCAAGTGTTGGATCCATCAGCGTCCATGTCTTTCCGTCGAACTGGATAATCTTGTCTATCCAACCCGTCTCTTTGGTGTACACCGAAATCCATGCATGATATTCCGTACCTGCATAACCTATTTCCAATCTGGTTGGAATACCCTGGGACCTAAGCATTGCTCCCATTAATGAAGCATAGTCAAAACAGATTCCTTTGCCCGTTGCCAATGTTTCATCTACCGTAGGTATATATCCCGATTGAACCGTCGCCGCTTTATCATAATCATACGTAACATTCTTAATGACGTAATGATAAACGTTCTTCACCACATCAAGATCACTATTGGCCCCTGAAGCTAGCACCAGTGCCTTCTTAACTGCCTCAGAATTGGCATTGAAATCCACATACGCATTAGGATACAGGAACATACTATATTCATCTTTTAGGGTTACGTTCACTGACTGGGTAAATGCTGCTGCATACTGGTCATCATGTAGGTTCTCATACACGCCGATTTTGTAGGTTCCACTTCCCTCAGATAATGGATAGACATCATACTGCCCATCCAGTGCCATAAGGTAGTTGTAGGTGTTACCTGCAGGCGTTTCTATAAGCATTCTTACCTTGGCTGCATCCCCTGTGTACTTTACCATTACATAGCCCTCGGTGGCGTTGCTGGCATCTATTGATGCATCGGCATTTCCGTATACCTTTACACCCGATGCCTCCGGCACAAGTACTTTGATATTGTTATTACGACTTCCCTGTGAGTTCTTCGCCACAGCCTCCTTAGAGCTGGACTCCGAAACTGTTACGCTGCCATCGCTGTAGGCTGGCATCTGGTCGCCGCAGGATGTAATACCAAGACATAGAACAATCAGTGAAAGCAAACAATTAAACCTTCTCATTTGCTTCCTCCACATACTGCCCGCTATATTTAGTTATTTAAGATTCTTATTAATTCTACTTCGCTGTTAAAGCTGTATTCCTTATCTTCAGATTTGCTGTAAATCATTCCCTGCCAAGTAGCATTATCACGGCCTGTAACCATAATAATGTAAGCTTTTCTTGTGCACAGGCTAAGCAAATGCTCTGTTTCAAAAAGCTTTTCGTTTGGGTCTATGTCCACAAGCTTAAGTGTAGGTAATGTCTTTTTAAAGGTTCTGTATTTAACCTTCTGTGCAGGAAATTCCAAAGCATCTAAAAACGTATTTACGATATTAAAGAAATCATCTACATCGCTAAATGTTCTAGGCTCGTTTTCGAAGCAATTATATAATTCACCCTTAAAGCCATCATTCTTTAATGTTATGCCTACGCAATTAGACATTCTTTTCATTCTATCCGAAATAGCCATTATTCCTCACCTCTTACAATATCCTGCAATTCATCTGTATCATTGTCTGTACCTGCGCTTGCAAGATTAACTGGTGCCAAATGATATTTGATATATCTCTTTCTGGATTCCTTGCTAAGGTTCTCGTTAATTCTGGTCTGAACCAAAACACAGTCCTCCTGAGTAATATCAAGAAGAAGTACAACAAACTGATTGTTGCTGTATCTTGCATACATATCGCCACCTCTTGCAGATGAACGAATGGCCTCTGAAAGCTCGTCAGAAAGGTTATCCAATCTGTCAGAGTCATTTAAAGCAAATCCCTTACCGTCTGTGATGGTGCAAAGCATAAGCCATGCAGCCTGGCCAGAACGGCGAATTACTCTTTTAATATATCTATAGCTTTCTACAAATACTGGATATGTGCAGTAGAATGCGCCCTCAATATCCTCCTTTGTAGTGTCAAGATTTCTCTTAACCTCGCTAATCATGTCTGTATTGTTCTTGACCTGCTCTCCAAGCTTGTCCAGCTGTTCTGTCATGCTAGAAGACACTGATACACCAAGCTCTTCAAACATAAGAGTTTCTGTATCCTCATAAAGCTTAAGGGCATCCTTTGTGTTACCCTCTTCAATAAGAGCCTCCATCTCAAAGTTCTGCCATCCATCGTATGGATAAAGCTTGTTAGCCTTGTGGCTAAGCTCGTACATAGCCTTATAATCCTTCTGAAGCTTGTACATTTCAAGAAGCTGCTTTAAGCATCTGTCATAAAGCTTTTTCAATCTTACCTGAGTAGTAACTACCCATTCATATCCACTGAGTGTTGGTAAGAAATCTCCATTATAAAGGTCTAAAGCCTCTTCTAAAAGCTTCTGCTGCTCCTTTGCTTCCTCTGCTGCAAGAGCCTTCTTTGCAAGCTCTTCAAATAAAACAGCATCGCACTCTATTTTGGCATTAGGATTAATTCGGTAGGTTCCCCTTTTGATGTAAACGTAATCCTCATCTGGAATATCAAGACTAAGCAATGCCTTTCTAAGTCTAAATACAATAGCTCTAAGGCTGTTTGATTCATCAGCTATATCTTCATTATGGAACAGGTTGTAAATAACCTGGTCTCTTGCTATTCCGTTTTGATAATAAAGTAGCATCTGAAACAGCTGATTAACCTTTGTTGTGTTATTTCTTTCTAATACTATAGGTGTATTCCCGCAAGAAATTTCCACACTTCCTAAAAAATTTGCTTTGAAAATTACATTTGGTTCGTACATGGCTCTCCCTTTTTTCTTATTATTTACGCTACGTTAAAATTATTTGATATCATTATATTTTTAAGTATAGGATAATAAATCGTTATTGTAAATAACAAAAATATAAAAATTAGCCTGCATAAATTCTATGCAGGCCAACTCTTAATCAATCTTTTCTTTTACATTGTATTTATTCATAGCAGCATCGATGTTGCCTTCTAAGAACAACTCCAACGCTCCAATCACCTTATCAAATGATGCGTCTACCTTTTCACGGTCCTCTGCGCTATAGCGTCCTAATACGTGGGCTACCATATCGCCATTTTCACACTCACCAACGCCCACTCTAATTCGAGGGAATACATTGGTATTCAGTCGTGCAATAATATTTTTCAGACCATTGTGTCCGCCGGCAGAACCCTTTTTCCTAACTCTGATGTTTCCTGTTGAAAGCGATACATCATCAGAAATTACTACAAGCTCTGTTTCTGGATCCACTTCATAATAATCTGCAAGTGGCTGAACGCATTCACCACTAAGGTTCATATAAGTCATAGGTTTCGCCAGAATGACCTTATGGCCATTTATCATGCCCTTGCCCACTATTCCTTTTTGCTCTTTTTGGTTTACCTCTATACCAAAATGCTTTGAAATGGCGTCAATTGCCTCGAAGCCCACGTTATGGCGGGTTCCTTCATATTTGTGTTCTGGATTACCTAGACCAACTATTAAATACATAAATCTTACTCTGGGAACTCTTCCTTATACTTATTAAGTATCATTGTCTGCATCTGTTCTCTTGTGGTTGAACGGATAGGATGTGCAATATCCTTGTATCCGCCTTCAGAACCACGTCTAGATGGCATTGCGATAAAAAGTCCCTTATCTCCTTCAATAATCTTGATGTCGTGAATTACAAACTCCTCGTCAATTGTCACAGAGACAACCGCTTTCATCTTGCCTTCCTTTTCAATCTTGCGAATTCTAATGTCTGTAATCTGCATTTTGTTATACCTCCCCAACTGGCATATCGTATCGATTTTTGTTACCGGTAACTATGCGGATACCATTTTCCCCAATATACGTTGATCCGCTGAGCAATGTCTCATGGCTTTCAACAATGCAATTCTCCACATGCACGTTGTCTCCAATGTATGCTCCATTTAAGATTACGCAATTCTTAACAACAGAATTGTTGCCAACAAAAGCCTTCTTAAATAGTACAGAATTCTCTACTGTGCTGTTTATAATGCATCCACCAGCAACAAGTGAATTGGTGACCTTAGATCCTACATTAAACTTAGCAGGTGGAAGGTCGTGAGTCTTCGAAAATACACCAGGCTCAGTATGGAAGAAGCTATCTCTTACATCCTTGCGAAGGAAGTCCATATTAGCTTTGAAATAGCTGTCTACGTCAGCAAGATTTGCCCAATATCCCTCCATCTTGTATCCGTAGATTTTCTTCATATTCTTATATCTAATGAGAATATCTGTTACAAAGTTATATCTGCCCTCTCTGTTGCATTCCTCCAACAAATCGATGAGAGCTCTTCTTCGGATGACATAAACGCCTGCCGAAACAATGTCTGAATTTGCAACCATTGGCTTTTCTTCAAATTCAACGATTCGGCCGTCTCTGTCCATCTCTACCACACCGTAACGGTTGATGTCATCTCCCTCAGGAAGCTTTGCACAAACTACTGTAATGTCTGCCTGCTTTTTGATGTGATAATCAAGTACCTTATTGAAATCCAGCTTGTAAACACAATCACCACTTGCGATTATAACATATGGCTCGTGTCTCTTCTTTTAGAAATCAATATTTTGCCAAATGGCATCGGCAGTACCTCTGTACCACCAGCTATTATTAGTAGTAACTGTTGGTGTAAATAGGAAGAGACCTCCCTGCTTTCTACCAAAGTTCCACCATTTTGATGAGTTAAGATGCTCGTTAAGAGATCTTGCGTTGTACTGTGAAAGTACAGCTACTGTCTGGATGTGAGAGTTTGTCATGTTTGAAAGAACAAAATCTATACATCTGTAGCTTCCAGCTACTGGCATTGCGGCAATGGCACGCTTCTCAGTTAGCTGCTGCATTCTGCTTGAGTTTCCACCTGCTAGTATAATTCCTAATGCTTTCATAATCGATCACCTGCCTTGATAATGTAGCCGCCACTAGCTAATTGTCCGCCAGGATAATCTGCCTCGCTAGTCTCGCCCTTGATAGCTGTATTTTTGCCAATAGTAACATTTGCTGGTATAACGCTGTTTTCGCCGATAACTGCAAGTCCAAATGAATATATGCTTGCATTTAACTTGCTTTCAGCTTCTTCACCCTGACCAATCTTGGCCCCTTCACCAACAACGGTGTTTTCTGCGATAATCGATTTATCTATTACGCAATTCTTACCAATGATAGCACCTTCCATTATGATTGAATCTCTAACCACTGTACCCTCATCAATCACAACACCAGCGCCTAAAACTGAATTGTATACTTCGCCATAAATCTGTGCTCCTGCACCTACAATAGCTTTCTCTACTACTGCTGTGCTAGCAATGAACTGTGGCTCGATGATATTTTGATTAGTGTATATCTTCCAAAATTCTTCATATAAGTTGAACTCTGGAATTAGATCTATAAGCTCCATATTGGCTTCCCAATATGAACCAAGTGTTCCTACATCCTTCCAATAGCTATTGAATTCGTAGGCATACATTGGTGCTCCCTTTTCATGTAGATATGGAAGAACATGCTTACCAAAATCACAGTTGCTCTGATCCTTAAGAGCAAGTAAAGACTCCTTTAATGCTTTCCAGCTGAATATATAAATACCCATAGAAGCAAGATTGCTTCGAGGATTAGCTGGTTTCTCCTCAAACTCACTGATACGCTTTTCGTCATCAGCTATAACAACTCCGAATCGAGATGCTTCCTCGATTGGAACAGGAATTACTGCAATAGTAACATCTGCGCCCTTAGCCTTATGAAAATCTAACATGGCTTCATAATCCATTTTGTAGATGTGGTCTCCTGAAAGGATAAGCACGTACTCTGGATTGTAGCTTTCCATGTATTTAAGGTTTTGGAAAATGGCGTTGGCTGTGCCTGAATACCACTCACTTGTGTCGCTCTTCTCGTATGGTGGAAGAACGGTCACACCGCCATTATTTCTGTCCAAATCCCAAGGAATACCAATTCCAATATGAGAATTAAGGACTAATGGCTGATACTGAGTCAGCACACCAACTGTATCAATACCTGAATTGATACAATTTGAAAGAGGGAAGTCGATAATACGATACTTTCCTCCAAAAGAAACGGCTGGCTTTGCTACATCGGATGTTAATACTCCGAGTCTGCTTCCCTGCCCGCCAGCGAGAAGCATTGCGATCATTTCTTTTCTAATCATCCTATCATCTGCCTTTCTCATGGTGTCAGTCAAGGATGTGCTTACAAAAAAAACCCATAGCACTCCCCTTTGTAACATTAGTATAGCAAATGTGGTTATTCGCCGCAATATTATTAATACTTTTTACCAAACTATTGTTAATTGTTTGACAATTCACCGTCAGATTATACAATTAGAATTTTTATTCTTGCATGAAGCGCCTTTTGGGGGTAGAGTTATGTAGGTAAATTTTTGAAAATATTTAATTAAAGAAGGATTAATATGTATAAAATCGATTTTAATAACAAGATTCACGTCCATTTTATTGGAATTGGCGGAATCAGCATGTCGGGCCTTGCAGAGATTTTACTTGGCGCAGGCTTCACTATTTCAGGTTCAGATAGAAGTGAATCTGACCTTACAAAGCATTTAGAGGCACTTGGTGCTAAGGTTAATTATCCACAGGCAGCTACAAACATCACTTCAGATATAGACCTTATTGTTTACACTGCTGCAATCCACGAGGATAACCCTGAATTTGCTGCAGCCAAAGCTTCAGGTAAGCCAATGCTTACACGTGCAGAGCTTCTTGGAGAAATAATGGAAAACTATGCCAGATCTATTGCAGTTGCTGGAACACATGGTAAGACAACTACCACTTCAATGATTAGTCAGATTCTTCTTGAGACAGCTGACGACCCAACTATTTCTGTTGGTGGAATCCTTGATGCTATCCACAGCAACGTTCACGTTGGTGACAGTGATGTTTTCATTACAGAGGCTTGTGAGTATACAAACAGTTATCACTCATTCTTCCCTAAGTACAACATTATCCTTAATGTTGAAGCGGACCATCTTGATTTCTTCAAGAATCTTGAAAACTATCGTGCTTCCTTTAAGAAGTTTGCTGGTAACACAGCTGATGACGGAATCTTAATTATCAATAACGAAATTGATGATGTTAAATACTTTACTGAAGGACTTAAATGTCAGGTAATCACATACTCTCTTAAGGATGATGCTGATATTTATCCTACTGATATTACATACAATGAAAAGGGCTGCGCTAGCTTTATTCCTGTATTCAATGGCAAGGCTTACGACAAAGTTACCCTTAACGTTCCTGGTGTTCACAATGTTTCAAATGCTCTTGCAGCAATTGCGCTTTCTATCGAAATGGGCATTTCTTACGAGAATATCCTTGCTGGACTTGCTAAATTCGGCGGCGCACACAGAAGATTCGAGTTCAAGGGCACCTATAATGGTGCAACAATTATTGATGACTACGCTCATCACCCAACTGAAATTTCAGCCAGCCTTGCAGCTGCTGTTAATTACCCACACAACAGACTTATTGTCTGCTTCCAGTCTCACACTTATACACGTACACTTAGCTTCCTTGACGATTTTGCAAAGGCATTAAGTGTAGCAGATGTTGTTCTTCTTGCTGACATTTACCCTGCAAGAGAACCTGATATCTATGGTGTAAGTGCAAAAGACATCGCAGATAGAATAGAAAAGCTTGGTACAGAAGTCCACTATTTAGGCACTTTTGACGCCTGCGAAAAATTTTTACAAAAAAATCTTTTGAACAACGACCTGTTGATAACTATGGGCGCCGGAGACGTCTATTTAGTAGGCGAACATCTATTAGCTGATTAGTTATCCACATTATCCACATTTTTTACACTAATACGTTGGTGAAAAAATGTGGATTTTTTTATGCCCTTTTTTCAAGGCCTCATAATATTTATCCACATTATCCACATAACTCACAAACCCTTTATTTACAAGGGTTTGCGGCCCTTGTGCCCTTTTCTTTTTGATTTCACTTTGATATAATTTGACTCAGTTTTGAGGGAGAGGATAATAATTATGGCTGACATCATGCTACACACCAGTAATAATTCTGGTTTTACTTGCATTTCTAATACTTTTATTGACGATTTCATGAAAGATGCCAATGGAGAGTACGTAAAGATTTACCTTTACTTGCTGCGTTGTCTAAATCGAGAGGATTATGATTTTTCCATCTCGCGGTTGGCGGACTGCTTAGACCACACAGAGAAGGATATCATGCGAGCTTTCACTTATTGGGAGAAAGTGGGGTTGCTCCGTCTTGAGTACTCTGAGGACAATGAGCTTTCTGGAATCTGTCTAGTAGATGTGAATGGAACTCGTTCATTCACATCAGTACACAACACTGGGATACCATCAGTTGCTGTAAACGCTGGTGCTCCTGCAGTTTCAAATATTGCAACACCAATTAAACCAAGCTACACTGCAGACGAATTAGACGCTTTCAAGGAAGAGGACGAAGTATCGGATTTAATTTTCGCCACTCAGACATACCTTGGCAGACCACTTTCTAATTCGGACACAAACACATTACTGTTCTGGTACGATGGTCTTCACATGTCTGTAGATTTAATTCAGTACCTTATCGAGACATGTTTGGACAATGGCCACAACAGCTTCCACTACATGGATACTGTAGCTCGTAACTGGACTGAAGATGGAATCACAACTGTAGAGGATGCTAGAAAATCATCTAGCGCACACACAAACACTGTTTACTCAATTAAGAAGGCACTTGGTATTGGAAACAGGGATTTAGTTGAATCAGAACTCAACTTTATCGATAAATGGGCTAACGTCTACGGCTTTAGCTTAGACATTATCTTAGAAGCCTGCGAGCGTACTATTGCATCTACAAACAAGCCTAGCTTCAAATATGCCGATTCAATTCTTACAAGCTGGAACAAATCATCTGTTAAAACATTAGATGATGTTGCTCGCCTTGATCAGGAATTCACAAAGGCTACTGTATCAAAGCTTTCAGATGCATCTAGAATCAAGAACGCCAATGCTTCAGATAACAGAGCAAAAGCAAACAACAAGTTTTTGAACTTTGAACAGCGTCAGAACTACGATTTTAACGCTTTAGAGAGAAAGCTTTTGGGAAATTAAAAGGGAGGTATTATATGGCACTTACCAACGAGCAATATGATGCACTTATGCGTGAATACAATCACAAGCAGTCTAGAAACAACCAAATCGTTTCATTCCGCACCAAGGAATTATATTCTGCCGTACCTTCACTTTCTTCAATAGATGAAGAAGTTTCAAGAGTATCTATATCTTCAATCACATCTATCTTTGAAGGCAAGGATGTAGCTTCTGCTTCTGCCGATTCAAAGGTTAAGCTTGAGGCCCTTAAGAATAAGCGCTTAGAGCTTATGAAGGCCGCTGGTTTTCCAGAGGATTATCTTGAACCACCATATGATTGTCCTGATTGCAAGGACACAGGTTATATAAACGGAAAGCGCTGCCATTGCTTTAAGCAGGCAGCTCTTAATATTGTCTACAAACAATCCAACATTAACAATATTTTATCAAAAGAAAACTTTAGCAATTTTGACCTCAATATGTATGATGATGACTATTATGAGCCTGGTTCTGAGGTCAGTGCTCGGGCTAATGCTGAAATAGCCCTTGATAAGGCCACTAATTTTGTGCAAAATTTTCGACAAAAAGGTGGTAATCTCTTGTTATTAGGGAAAACAGGTTGTGGTAAAACCTTCCTGTCTAATTGTATCGCGAAAGCTCTATTAGACCAAGGTATCTCGGTTATTTATTTCACATCAAGCGAGCTTTTCAGAGTTTTTGAAGAACAGACATTTAAGAAGAATGCCAATGTGGCAGAACTTCATGATCACATATTTGATTGCGATTTGTTAATCATCGATGATTTAGGCACAGAATTTCAGAATTCATTCACTACAGCCC
>ODAI014648170.1_pt1 | contig 14019 bp, 12 predicted proteins | sample 1539321 | NCBI WGS metagenome assembly ODAI01 (sample SAMN02144231, study PRJEB22623) | gut metagenome | biome: sheep rumen | host: Ovis aries | place: New Zealand
CGCCATAGTAGCCTTTTGCAAGCTTCAGAACGCGGTTATGTCTTTTCTTGGCGTTTAAGCCACCTTTAATTCTTGCCATTTTCTAATACTCCTCTCAATAGTCTGGTGTGATCCGACAAAAAAGCCTTGGACTCGCACAATCTCCAAAAAATTAATCGTACGGCAGAAGTCTCTTCATTACCTGTGCGTTTGTATGGTCCGTAATAGTTGCCTTACGCAGGTTTCTCTTTGTCTTTGCAGACTTCTTGGTAAGGATGTGGCTCTTATAAGCCTTCATTCTCTTAAGCTTTCCAGTTCCAGTTACATGAAAGCGCTTCTTTGCGGCTCTCTTGGTCTTCATTTTCGGCATGATGTTAATCTCCTCTCTTTGGTTTAGTAACTTGCCTTATATATAGACACGGCACAGATGGGCTGCGCCAGGGTTACTTTTTACTCTTTTCTGCAAGGAACATTGTCATAAAGCGGCCTTCCATCTTGGGCGGCTTTTCGACATTGGCAATATCGGAAAGCTTAGCCGCAAAGTCTTCCATCATGGGGCGGCTCTGGTTCGTGTGGGCCATTTCACGTCCTCGGAAACGGATGCTCACTTTAACTTTGTTGCCCTTTTCAATGAACTTGCGGGCAGCAGCGATCTTTGTGTTGAGATCATTCTCGTCAATGTTCGGAGACATGCGGACCTCTTTGACCTCGACGATTTTCTGCTTCTTTCTGGCTTCCTTCTCTTTCCGGGTCTGCTCATAGCGATACTTGCCGTAATCGATGATTTTGCAGACCGGCGGCTGCGCCTTCGGAGCGATCTTAACCAGATCCAGACCTGCTTCCTCGGCAAGCTGCAGAGCTCGTGATGTCGGCATAATGCCAAGCTGGTCACCGTTTTCGCTGATCAGACGCACCTCTCGGTCTCTGATCTGTCCGTTAATCATTAATTCGCTAATCTTTCTACCCTCCATAAAACAAACTGAAGTAAAACCACTGTCTACGCCCGGCCCGGGTCATGATCATCCCGAGATGCGATGCCCTCTCCGACAAAGAAAAACCAGGCGACACAAAGCCACCTGGTCATAGAATACCTCTTAAGTACTTATCTATGAACGCCCGGTCGCGCGACTGCGCCGGGGTGAGAGCGTGGCTCTGCTTGTTTTTCAACTTCACTAATATAGCATGCGCCATCAGGGACGTCAAGCACATTTTTGGAAAATCCGCGTTTTTCGATGAAGTCGATGAAGATGATCTTTGCGCCGGTGTGCGACAGTTCAGACATGTTGTTCATACAGTCCGTTTCCGGCAGCAAAGTATCCATCTTCGTGAGAAAAACATTGCGGGTCCGACCGAGAGACCAGAAAGTGCGACGCACTTTTTTGGCTCGCAGGGAAGGACCTGCGTTTTTCGATGAAGATGATCTTTGCGCCGGTTCATGAACTCCGTGACATCACGTCTGAACTGTGACCCTGGCGTCCTCACAGATCCGCCTTCACATTGAACTCGAAGCTGTCCGGATCCTCAAAGCTTGCTTTGTAGAGAAGTGTCACGGAAGCGTCGCTGTCCTCCGGCAGGATGAATCCGAACGAGCTTGTGAACTGCTCACCTTGGCCGATCGGCATAGGCTGCGGATGATCCCCGCTTGTCGGGTCAAAAATGTACGGCGCGCAGGCTCTCCCCTGTGAATCCGAGAGCATGAAGCATGTATCCCCGACGAGGAGATCCGCGTAATTGTGCGTGTTGGCATACGTGTACGTGACCTCAACGACGCGGTCAGCCCGGATGCCCGCCGAGCGCTCATCCGTCAGACGGATCGAATCGATCGTCAAATCGAAGGTTCCCCGCGGTGACTCGACCGTCACGGTCTCGCCCACCTTGACTTCCTTGGAATCCTGAGAGACAGTGATGACATCTCCCGGAATGACACTAAAGCCTTCACCGAGAGTAGGATCAGAAGAGACCTCGTCTGCCGGATCCTCCTTGGAGACATCGACCCACTTATCCGACTTGCCTGCCGAGTTCTCGTCCGGCTTCTCATCCGGCTCATTGCGGACCGCTTCCGGATTCTCTGCAGCAGACTCCATGACCGGAGCGGCAACGGAGCTGCTGTCGGCCGGGGATGATACATAAGATTCAGCGGAGACCTTTGAGTCTGTTGCCTGCACCGCAGCCTTATCGGACTGTCCGCAGCCCACGGCGATCAGGCTTACAGCAAGTATACATATTGCGATCTTTCTTCTCATCATATTGTCACCTCCTGCAATTATTGTTCCTTTTGTCAGGCTGCTTCCAGCTTCCAGTGCTGGGCTGCAGCGTTGCTGCTCTTGCCGACATTTACATTTGTTCCGGAGCCGGGTACGGTCGTGCCCGCGTCGATCTGCAGACAGGTTCCGAGCTTTGACACCAGAGTATAGGAACCGTCCTTATTCAGCTTCGGCATCCAGCGCTGCCCGCTGGCGTTCTTCCATACATCCTGAACGACATTCGTACCGCTGGCGGCGGAGTTGCCCTTCACCGTCAGGAATTTTTTTGTCTGCAAGTTCATAATGCGATAATAGCCGTCACCGCTGTAAATGAGCTGATATTTGAGACTATAATCTGTCTTCTTTTTCGCCAGACAGATATTTGCCGAGGCAGCGGTAGAATTATTCTTGACTTTCACCGCGAAACCGGGAGCTCCCTTACTTTCGATGTAATAGTTCTTTGTATAATTTACCTTGACCTGATTCGGCTCCTTGACCATCCAGAACCGCTGCGCATCCGATCCGTTCCTTGTGGCCTGGACCAGAACTGTGCCGGCTGTCAGCTTTCCGTTCTTTGTCTGGATAGCCTTTCCGCTCGCTTTATTGACCAAAGTTACAGTGCCGTTCGTGTTCTTTACGATCTTCCATCTCTGTTTGTCGGCACCCGTCCATGTATTGAGGATAATTGCCGCTCCGTCGCAAGTGCTTCCGCCCTTTACCTCGAGTGTAAGCATGCTTCTGGTATTGAGGATCTGATAGTATCCGTCTCCGAGCAGCCGCATGCGGAAATCATTCATCTCCGTATACTGCTGGACCTTGTTCACGGTCATCTGTGACGCGAGCGCGCTGCTTCTTATACTGAACATCATCGAGAGGTTGAGGCATGTCTGCAGCCTGTAGTCTGTTCCCGCGACGGGAGTCTGGAAAGTCTTTTCTCCTGTCGACGGTCTCTGGCGCGCCAGAGTTTTGACTTCATCCGGGAGCAGATAATCCGTTGATATCAGGCGGACCGTGGAGTCCATTTTCGTCACGTCCTCGGGAGTGTTGGCGTGAGCTGTCACATACACTCCGTTGCGGTAGCAGGCCAATGCGATGCGGTTCGTGAACAGAGATTTTCCGATCGCGATCTCAACAAAATTCGTGTCAGTCTTGAGTTCCCTGATTTTCGAAATAACGGAGGGCACCCATCTGTAGACGATCATATCGAGACCGGATACCGGATCCAGCGTCCTTACATACCTCAGATAGTCAATATCATCAGCAGCCCACACGACACGGCCCTGCATTCCGTTCCTTTTTACTATATCCACAAGCTCGGCGAGCCATTCATTTTTCATATAAATGGATGACTTCAGATGAAGATTCGGCTCGAGATCAAGCTTGGCACACAGCTTTATGAACTCTTCAAATGTCGGGACCTTCTCGCCTCTCCAAAACTCGCCGCAGTATAATCCCACGTCGTATTTTCTGGCCTCGGCATATGGAATCTCCTCGATATCCACATACTCACTGAGTTTTGATCCGTCCGCGTTTCTTGCCGTTCTGTTGAGTGTAGCGTCATGAATGATCATCGGAACTCCGTCCGATGTAAAGTGGAGGTCGGCGCCGACATAGTGAAAGCCTTTTACCGCGGATACTCTGAATGCGGAGAGAGTATTCTCCGGCACATTCACAGTTCCTCTGTGGGCAAGCACCTGTACGTCGTCCGGTTCGTCTGCAAATGCAGGCTGGATCGTCTTTACCACAACATCATAATAATCCGTTGTGATCCTCTTCCGGTCAATCACAAGTCCGGAAGAATCCTTATTCTCTTCTTTAACGGAAGTGCTTTTTTTTCTGTTCCAGGTGTATTCGCAGTTGTATTCCGACTCATGAACATCGAACTTATTCAGTTCTTCGGCGACTTTGACAGTGATATTATTGATGACATCTTCCCTGTCGCTTCCGTAATACTTGAGTTCGATCTTGTTGACCGCGCCATCCGGCCATACAACTCTCAGATTATAAATACCTATAAATTCCTCGGCATCGGCTTCCGTGCCTGCGGTCTCCTCCGGTACTGTCTCTTCAATATCGAATTCACCGGCTGTCTCTTCCTCTGTATCCTCTTCTTCCGGCATGGGAGCATCGCCCTCATCGTATTCAGAAAAATCGGATTCCGCCGTCTCTTCATCAAGGACTTCCGACATGTCATCTATGACATTCGCGTCCTCTATGAGGATATCATCCGGTGCGTTCCCCATCTCTGCCGCAGAAGTGTACGAAGGAACAAGTGAAACCAGCATCATAACAGCAAGCAGACATGCAGTCGTTCTCTTCAATAATCTCGTCATCTGTCTCTCCTAATGATATAACAAACACGCTGCCACAAATGTGGCAGCAGGTTTATAAATTTCCGTTTTTCAGTTTACTTGTTTCGTCCGCAGCAATGCTTATACTTCTTGCCGGAACCGCACGGGCAGGGATCGTTCCTGCCGATTTTCTTCGGCTTTACGATCGTTCCGGACTTTTTCTGCTCCATATAGAGCTCATGCTGTTTTTCCTTTGTGAAGATCGCGTCCCACTCCGGAAGCTCATAGAGCCAGTCGGCCTTGGCATCTACCATATTCTTGTAGAGGCGCTCCTTGTCGAATCCGAGATTGACTTCCGTGTTCTCATCCATCGTCTCGATCGGGTTGCGCTCAACAAGTGAATCATTGATACCGTCAAGGAATCCGACCATGACATCGAGGGCGACACTGAATTTATCGGCCAGCTCTTTCACTGTACCCTTGACAACAGTATCCGGCTCCTCGAGCAGAAGGGCGTAGATTCTCTTTTCGATCTCGAAATAATCATTCCAGAACCGCCTTAATGTTCCTTTATCCGCGTTCTGATCGTATGCTTTTTTTCTCCACTGGCCAAGGAGAGTCTTCGGATCGACTTTGAGCTCCTCGTTCAGTGCCTGATTGGCGTTTTCTGACATTTGTTCTTCTCCTGCTATAATATTTACCGGCAGTCCGTGCCGTACATCCAAGCATGATAGCACAGGATTACCGTTTTGACAAGTTACTTAAACTTAGAAGGGTTCCAATTGGGGATCTTTGAAGTCCAGCTCGTGCCCAGGTATTTCTTCATATAAGAAGAGACATGTGAGCTGTAACTCTTAGTGTCCATATATTTGAAGACATCGGCCGACTTCTTTGGCTTTCCGTACGTATCTCTTCCATCGGCATGGTAAAGTCCCATATACCATCCGCCGGCCGTCTCGCCGGATTTATCCATCTCGCGATGGTACCCGTACATGTCAATGTTGCTGTTGAACTCAGCGAGATAGTATGAGTACGCGACTGCGCAGGCCTGCTGATCCTCCTGGTTGACCGAACCGTATTTTGATGACAGTCCCGACTCAGGAAGTATGATGTGTATACCGCTTCCGTATGTTTTCTTCAGGTACGACGCAAAGTAGCTCATATTGAGCGGAGTGATCTGCTTTGAAGTACCGCTGTTCGTGACCGCGCTGCTTCTGATCCAGACCTTGCAGTCCTGCTCCGGTGACGGATAGGGATGCATGGCCATATCCCAGTGAATGCCGCCCTGATTCTTTAGATCTTTGTCAAAGTCCTTCGTGAGATAGAGACCGGGATACGTCTTATAATTCGTTGTCCATACGGTCGTATTCGGGAAGCCCCAGTTGTGGTCGAGGGAGATATATGTCCGCGCATTTCTCCATCTGCTCTTTACAGATGCGTTGAACATTCTGAACGCATCCGCGAATGCCTCGTGATACTGGTCATATGTAAGATTCCCGCTGTAATTGTAGGTGATGTATTGATCGGTCTCATTTCCGAAGACCCAGTTGGCCACTATACAGCCATCCTTCGTCCACTCATCCGCAAGGCACGCAAAGAGGGCTTCCAGCCTCTTTCTGTTGCCGTTCTCGGTGTTGAGGGCAAATATAACGCCCTTGCCCGCCCGGGCACCGCTCACGGCGGACGGAAGAATATAGTCGGTCAGCGACCTGTTGCTCAGGTAGAATATGCCTGTCACAACGATACCGGCACTGTTATAGTTCTTAATAAGATTCTTGTAGCCGGTGACCGACGTGCTGAAATTGTATGTCTTACCCTCATATTTATAGGAATATGAGCTGCCGTTCAGGAAGACCTCCAGCGGGAAATCGATGACGACATGGCTGCAATTCAGGGCTTTGGCCTGATTTATATCGACAGTTCTCAGCGTCGTCTTCAGACCTTTTTTAGTCTTTCGGGCAGGCGACGGGAATGCTGTCAGTCTGGTCGAGGCCATCTGCGGATTCGTGATATAGTAGCCGTTGCTCGCAATCCGGTAAACTCCCTTATACTTTACAGCCACATAGAATTTCTTCTGCAGCAGACTGGATGTAGAATTCTTATTCAGGCTTGTCCTGAACGTCATGCTCGTCTGCAGACTTGCTGATGTGAGCGGTGACGCGCCGCCAAGCGTATCCTGATACGGAGCTACGGCAAAGAGGTAGGCCTTTCCGTCATCGGACGCCGGCTTTATACCACTTGACGTGACGGTGACAGTATTATTGTCGGCCGAACTGATACTGCAGGCTTTGATCATCTGACCTGCAAGATACCACTTCTGATGCGACTGACCCTTGTTGGCTGCCAGAACTATATTGGCTTTGTTCTTGTCTGTCGCCGAAGAGACGGCCAGGCAGTACCCGGTGCCCAGCGCGGAACCGATCGTGGTCGTTCCGTCGCTGTTCCATGTGAGGAACCAGATCTGACCCGCTGCCCCTGTCCACGTCATCTGTCGGATGTTAGCCCCGGAAGCCGCTTTGCCTCCGCTCACATCGAGCACCTTCCCGTTGTTTGTCTCGATTCTGTAATAGTAATTCGATTTGTCCTTATAAGTGACAGGTACGAACTTGAATGAACTTGCGATATGTCCGGTATAGTCATACAGCTGAATATTCGTATTATTGGCCGTATTGTTATCGAGGAGGTGCACCGTGCGGTCTGTATTGTAGGCAGATCGTATCCGACAGGTGAAAGCAGTCGCCTGCTGTTCCTGAACAGGAACCTTGATCTGGAACTTCTGGGTCGCCGCGCCTTTGAACTTTGTTATGCGAAGTCTCGTACCGGAACCGGTCCCTCCGGTGTCAAGGACCATATCGCTGTTCAGCCGGGAATAAAACGTGACAGTTCCGTCAGTGTTTTTTAACGGCTTCCACAGCTGATATTTCCAGCCCTTCTTTTCATACTGGTTGACATATGTGCCGGCAGTCCTGGCCTGTCCCGCTGTTCCGAGCACCATGCCGCTGTTCTTATTTATAAGAAGATAGTAGCCACCCCAGACCCGCCGGAAAGTGAAGACCTGCGCCGCACTGCCCGTAGCGCTGCCAAGCTGCAGCTTTGCCCCGCTCGCCTTCGAGCTTGAAGCGACCGTCTCGGCCATTGATGTCTTGGCGGCTGGTCTGAGAGAAAATGATCCCGAAAATTGTCCGAACGGCGCCTCAGCCAGCGTGAACCTCTGTGCCTTGGACGTCGATCTTGTTGTAACCTGAATGTTTACGTTTTCCCTGGGAGTTGCGCTGCTGAGAGCGAGGGCAAGTTTTTTATTGGCCGCATTGAGGAACGAATACGTGCCGTCCGCATTTGCAACCGCGACCCACTGCTGGTTGGTCGCGGCGACATACTCATACTGATGAACATTATGACCGGAGATCGGCGTATGACTGGCAGCACCTATAACTTTTGAACTCTTGAAATTGTAGAAGACAAAATTGCCGTTGTCGAGCTTCCGGACCATGAACTTCTGGTTCGCGCAGGCGGTATTTTTCCGCACTTCCACATTTGCGTGGTTCACGGTTGAAGCGCCTGCAATGCAGACTACGTAACCGGAATTTGCGGCACTCCTTATGTAGACTGTTTTCCCGTCAGCAAGAAGGGACCCGGCTCCGACAAGCTCATCGTCCGTGATATCCGCCGCGGCAAGCCCCGACTCATCAGAAGGGAGAGCTGCCTCATCAAGGGCAAGGCCTGATTCATCGAGAGCCGGACCTGACTCATCGGACGGAAGCTCCGCAACGGACTCTGTCATCTCATCGTAGAACGGGTCCGTCATGAGTTCGTCATCCGGGGCATTCTCAATATCCGACTCAGTTTCGGGCGCATTGGCCTCCTCCGGATTCGCTGCCTCCGTCTCAGGTGCTTCTTCTTCATAGTACTCGCCGATGTTTTCAGCAATATCCGCCGGCAGTTCATCCATATCAGACGAGCCGGTCTGCTCCGTCCATGTATCGTCAGCGGCGATATCCGCGCGCGGAACATCATAATCAGCGGCGTACGCGGGGACAAGACATGAAAGAATCATTGTCAGTGTAACAAGTATCGCTGTCAGTTTCTTTTTCATATTTCACCTCTTTCTGCCTATACTCTGACGCCGATATCGGCCAGTCTGGCGACGGTTTTTTCATAGGATTCATACAGAATGCCGCCGATTCCGCATTTGCCCGCGGCACTGATATTTTCCTGATTATCATCTATGAAGACTGCTCTTTTAGGGTCTATTTTATACTTTTCAAGCAGCGTTCTGTAAATCTGCGTATCGGGTTTACGCTCATGGACTGTGAAAGACCAGAGGCAGCCGTCTGTCAGGCGGGTAAAATCGAGGACGCCGTTCTCCGTACATTTTTCGTAGGCATGCTGCGACCAGTTCGAGAGAATATATACCCGATATCCCTTGTTCTTCAACCCCCTGATCCAGCTCTCCGTGAACGGTTTTACTGTGATGCAGGTGTACATAGTCTCTATAAGTTCTCTGATCTCCTCCGCGTACTGTGGTCCCAGCGCTATGAATTTCTGAACTAAAGCCTCAAAACTCTCGTTTCCAAGATCACACTCCGCCCAGATGCCGCACTCGATGACGTGCTCCATGATATACTCTCTGGCATCGTCCGATATATCAATCATATAGGGATACCGGATCCACGGAAAATCTACGAGCACGCCGCCGACATCGAAAATGATCGTGTCCACGACCGGTGACTTGTCCGGCTTTATGACCCTGGCAGCGAGGAGCAGTACATACAGGAAGACCGGCACTAAGACAGTGCACGCGAGCGACCCCAGAAACAGGGACCGGGCTGTCTCACTCCTGCCCATCGCTGCTATAAAAGTAACCGCGTACATGCCAAAAAGGAGAATGATTCCGATCACGGCTGCTATTTGTCTGACTTTTTTCATAAGTGTTCCTTTCCGCATTTGCTGCCCCGGACCATGAGATAATATCCGCGCATGGCTGGCAGGAGCGGCGTGCTGCCGGCTAAAAAAGGCTGTCGTCCGGACAGCCTCTCATTACATGTCTTACTCACATATGAAGCGTTTTACTGCTCATGGAACCCGCGTACGATCTCGTCAAAAACTGCCTCCGCGCTGTCCTTCTGGCTTTCCGCAGTCCAGCAGTTGAACTGGAAGTAGCGATAGTTGCCCTGCACCGCGTAGATATAATACACGATCGGATTGTCCTCATAGGAAGCGGAGATCACGCTCTTTCTTATCACGAAATCTTCGACATCGGACTCGATGTCTACGGTCTCCACGAGTTCCGCGTTAGAAAAGACTTCGCTGCCGCTCATGGAATTATAGACAGCCGCGACAATAGCGCTGCTGTACTCATCGAGCGACATAAACGGAGAGTACCGACGGCTCTCACTGTTGGCCATGAAGAACACAGCCTGATCCGGGTTCCCGACCTGAACACTGAAGCTCTGGTTCACCTCGTCGTCATTCGTTATCTGCCCGTTCAGATTCTTCCAGTCAAGCGGTACCGCCAGCTGAAGACTGTCATTTTCACTGTAGAACTCCTGCTTTGTCTCATCGTCCGAGAGCCAGGCGCCGGTGATCAGGACTTTCGACCCATCACTTTCAGCAGACTCGTCCTCCTCTTCTGCGCCATTTTCATAGGGTGCAGCGACTCCACTGTCGTTCTTCCTTGAGGTCTCTGTCGTCGTCGGAATCGAAACACTCTCCAGCGAATTCAGAAGGTCAAGTCTTGCCTGCTCCTCCGGGTCTATGACCACTTCCGCGACAGACGATTCTTCCGGCACAGATTCACTCTGTGTCTCCTGCTGTGCGGGCATAAGCTGGCTTATGCCGCTGCAGCCTCCGAGCAAAACAACGCACGCGGTGCCGATCGCTACTATACTCAAACTGCGTTTTCTCATGTCTTCCTCTCTTATCTCCGGATCGCGCCCACGCATCACCTGTAAATAATATCCTGTCTTCCCGGACCGTTCGAGACCATTGTGATCGGATAGCCGATCTTCTCCTCAATGAACTCAACGTATTTCCGGCAGTTCTCCGGCAGATCCTCATATTTTCTGATGCCGGTGATCTCGCACTTCCAGCCGGGCAGCACCTCATATACAGGTTTTGCCTTTTTGAGAAGTGTTGTTGCCGGGAACTCGGTCGTTATTTTTCCATCGATTTCGTAGCCAACGCACACCGGAATCTCATCCAGATAACCGAGAGCGTCAAGTACCGTCAGGACGACATCTGTCGCGCCCTGCAGGCGGCAGCCGTATTTTGAAGCGACGCAATCATACCAGCCCATTCGTCTCGGACGGCCGGTCGTCGCTCCGTACTCGCCGCCGGATCCGCCTACTCGGCGGAGCGCTTCGGCCTCATCACCGAAGATCTCTGAGACAAATTCGCCCGCGCCTACCGCGGATGAATAGGCTTTTGTGACGGCCACGACTCTTTTGATCTCATAGGGAGGCACACCTGCACCGACCGCGCCGTAGCCGGCGAGTGTCGGGGATGACGTGACCATCGGATAAATGCCGTGATCCGGATCCTTCATAGTACCCAGCTGCCCCTCAAGGAGAACGCTCTTGCCTTCTTTCAGCGCATTGTAGAGATAGAGTGATGTGTCGCAGACGTAAGGTGCAAGCATCTCCTTATACTCTGCGAGCTCAGCCATCACGTCGTCCACTGAGATTTCCGGCTTATTGTAGAGATATTTCAGCATGATGTTCTTCTTCAGAACAATGTTCTCCACCTTGACGCGGAGTTCATCCATATCGGAAAGCTCGCTGACCTGGATACCGATTTTGGCGTACTTATCCGAATAGAACGGAGCGATGCCAGATTTCGTAGAGCCAAAGGATCTTCCCGCAAGTCTCTCTTCCTCGTAGGTGTCGAAGAGGACATGATAGCTCATGACGATCTGTGCCCTGTCGGAGACAAGAATCTTCGGCATGGGGACATTCTTCTCCACGATGGAGTTGATCTCCTTTATCAGTTTCTTCACATCGAGGGCGACTCCGTTGCCGACAATGCTCGTCGTGTGGTCATAGAAAACACCCGACGGAAGTGTGTGTAAGGCAAATTTGCCGTAGTCATTGATGATTGTATGACCGGCATTGGCACCGCCCTGAAAACGCACGATGATGTCCGCCTTTTCGGCAAGCATATCCGTGATTTTTCCCTTGCCTTCATCTCCCCAGTTTGCTCCAACTACTGCTGTAACCATATTTTCACCTCTTGTATTACCTGTCATTATGTTGTTCCCGCAAGGGCGCGAAAGGATTCCGGTACTCGAATCGTGCGCGCCGTCCCGCAGTCTGGACTGTAATCCTTTATAGAACCCGCACCTTACACATTGATCTCCGAAGTGTAGCCGAGAACTTCCTTATTGGCCTCAAGCATCGGATTGACAACATTGTTCAGATACGATGTGACCTGCTGCGGCGCGCGGCCGACATATTTCTTCGGATCAAGCGATGCGGTCAGTTCTTCCTTCGTCAACGGGAATGCAGGGTCGGCGTCGATGAGGTCGAAGAGATTGTTGTCCAGACCTTCCACCTTCACATTCCTGCCTGCCTCCATAGACAGCTGGCGGATCTTCTCGTGCATCTCCTGACGATCGCCGCCCGCTTTGACCGCGTCCATCATGATATTCTCAGTCGCCATGAACGGAAGCTCTGCCATAAGATGCTTCGTGATGACCTTCGGGTAGACGACAAGACCGTCCACGACGTTCACGACGAGATCGAGAATACCGTCGCAGGCAAGGAAGCCTTCCGGCACGGAGAGGCGCTTATTTGCAGAATCGTCAAGGGTGCGCTCGAACCACTGCACGGAGGACGTGATTGCCGGATTCATGGCATCCGCGATGACGTAGCGTGAGAGGCTGGCGATGCGCTCTGAACGCATCGGATTTCTCTTATACGCCATGGCCGATGAACCGATCTGGCTCTTTTCGAACGGCTCCTCCACCTCCTTGAGGTGCTGCAGAAGTCTTATATCGTTCGAGAATTTCGTTGCGCTTGCGGCAATTCCCGCCAGAACATTGACTACTCTCGTATCGACTTTTCTGGAGTACGTCTGACCGGATACCGGATAACATCCTTCAAATCCCATCTTCTCGGCAATCATCTGATCCGCCTTCTCGCAGGCGGCGTGATCACCGTTAAAGAGCTCAAGGAACGATGCCTGTGTACCGGTCGTCCCCTTGGAGCCCAGCATCTTGAGAGATCCGGAAACATAGTCCAAATCCTCCAGATCCATCATGAACTCATTGATCCACAGCGATGCCCTCTTTCCGACAGTGGTCGGCTGGGCAGGCTGGAAATGTGTGAACGCGAGTGTGGGGAGATCCTTGTACTCGTCCGCGAAGCGGGCGAGGCGGGCGATCGCATTGATCAGTTTTCTCCTGATGATCGCGAGCGCATCCCTCATAAGGATAATGTCCGTGTTATCGCCGACGTAGCAGGATGTCGCGCCGAGATGAATGATGCCCCTGGCTTTCGGGCACTGCAGACCGTATGCGTATACGTGGGACATGACATCGTGGCGGACTTCCTTTTCGCGCGCCTTGGCGTCTGCATAGTTGATGTCCTCGGCATGAGCCTTAAGCTCGGCGATCTGCTCATCTGTGATATCAAGCCCGAGTTCCTTTTCCGTCTCGGCGAGGGCGATCCACAGCTTTCTCCATGTGCGGAACTTTCGGTCCGGCGAGAATACCGCCTGCATTTCTCGGCTCGCGTAGCGCTCTGAGAGGGGGCTCACATACTTATCGTAGGATGCGTTCATTTCTTCAGCCATTCGTTCTCCTTTGATCGACATACATCTGTCGTAATTTTTGTGTGTTGAAATTCCACACTGAAATATACACTATAATTGAAGTCAATACAAGAATGATTCTCGGCGCCAGTGTCAAATTATCTAAGACCGGCAGTTTATAAGGCTGCTTCCAGGGTCCATATACCGACAGCAAACATCATCTTCATCGAAAAACGCAGGTCCTTCCCTGCGAGCTAGCAAGATGCTGCGCATCTTTCGATCTCTCGGTCGGACCCGCAATGTTTTTCTCACGAAGATGGATGCTTTGCTGCCGGAAACGAAGTGTAAGCGCAGCCTACCGAAATCGAATATTCAAATCTCGCTTGCGTGTGAGGTGACTTTCTGCCGGCCCATAGACCCGGCAGCGGCCAGGACTGGCTGCTCCTGTTCCTCGTGACCGGTTGCAGCCCGGGCTGGCTGCATCCTGTACTTCGTGACCGGCTGAAAGGCACTCATCTTCGTAAGAAAAACATTGTACATCCGACTGAGAAATCAGAAAATGCAAAGCATTTTCTAAGTTCGCAGGGAAGGATGTACGTTTTTCGATGAAGATGGTGCATGGCTGCCGGCCCATAGACCCGGCAGCAGCCCGGACAGGCTTCATCCTGTACTTCGTGACCGGCTGAAAGGCACTCATCTTCGTGAGAAAAACATTGTACATCCGACTGAGAAATCAGAAAATGCAAAGCATTTTCTTA
>ODAI011334037.1_pt1 | contig 14018 bp, 11 predicted proteins | sample 1539321 | NCBI WGS metagenome assembly ODAI01 (sample SAMN02144231, study PRJEB22623) | gut metagenome | biome: sheep rumen | host: Ovis aries | place: New Zealand
CAAGGCCGACATCGCCATCGCCGGCATGACCATCACCGACGCCCGCCAGGCCGAGGTCGACATGTCCGACCCCTACGTCGACTCCAACCAGTCCATCGTGGTCAAGGCCGGCTCGACCGAGACGGCCGAGAGCCTCGACGACGCGTCCAAGACCATCGCGGTGCAGGGCGGCACCACGGGCGCCGACTGGGCCGACGAGAACTTGCCCAGCGCCACCAAAAAGCGCCTCTCCACCATCATCGACGCCATGAGCGGCGTGCAGTCGGGCCTCTACGACGCCGTCGTCTGCGACCTGCCGGTCTCCCGCTACCAGATCAAGATGTCCTACTCCGACCTCGAGATCATCGAGGAGATTCCCACCGGCGAGCAGTACGGCATCGCCATCTCCAAGGACAACCCCGGCCTCACCGCGGCCATCAACGCCGCGCTGGCCGAGATGCAGGAGGACGGCTCGATGGCCGCCATCGAGGCCGAGTGGTTCGGCTCTGAGCTGTAGCCGCAACGATCCAGAGGGTCACGTCTGTGGCTGCGGGGCAGAGGCGCACGCTTTTGCTCCGCAGCCGCATGGTCAGTTAGGGAAGGAACGAGAGATGAGCAACACGAGGAGGGGTACCAAGCGGGGCCTTGCGGCGCTTGTGGCCATGCTGGCTGTGGCGTTCGCCCTGGCCGCTCCGCACAGTGCCTACGCGCTCACCACCAACAAGGCAACCGCGCGCCCCAACGAGAACGGCGGATCGGGGGTCATCGGAGGCCTCGCCACGCGCCTGACCTGGGAGGGAACGGTCGAGGAGGGTGAGAAGGTCTCCTCCGTCACCCTGGTCCTGCCCGAGGGTGGCACCTTCGACGGCTCGAGCACCAAGATCACGGTGCTCGAGGGGCTCTCGCGCGCAAAGGTCGAGGGCACCGCCACACCGGCCGACACGCAGCTCGAGGTGACATTCTCCGAGCCAATCGAGGCAGGCTATCTGCTGCGCCTCGAGGTCGAGGGCATGAAGTTCCCCGCTGACGGCGGAGAGGTCAGCGTGGGTGGCAGCTACGTCAACCAGGACGGCGAGCAGCAGCTTGCCGAGTCCAAGCCCATCAAGACCATCGCTAACACGCCGCTGCAGGCGCTTGTGGCCACCCTCGACGAGGCTCCCTGGGTGCAGGCATGGAACTCCAACCCGTTCTTGGGTATGTTCTTCAAACCGCAGCTTCTGGCCACGGCATTTGCCACGCTGGTGCCGGGTTGGCTGCTCTGCCTGCTCATCGTGGTGATCGCCTATCCGTTCGCCATCGTGCTCGGTCTCATCTTTGCCCTGATGAAGATCTCCAAGAATCCGCTTCTGCGCCTCATCGCGATCGTCTACATCAACATCCTGCGCGGTACGCCGCTGTTCCTGCAGATCTACATCATGTTCTTCGGCTTGCCGATGATGAATATCAACATCGACAACAACGTGCTGGGCGTGATCGTCATTGCCATCAACGCGTCCGCCTACCTTGCCGAGATCTTCCGCGCGGGTATCCAGTCCATCCCGCAGGGCCAGTACGAGGCGGCCTCGAGCCTGGGCATGAACTACTTCCAGACCATGTTCGACATCATCCTGCCGCAGACCATCCGTCGCGTCATCCCCACGGTCACCAGCGACTTCATCACCTCCTACAAGGACACCTCGCTGCTCTCGTCGGTGGGTGTCATGGAGCTGATGATGTTCGCCAAGAACCTGACTTCGGTGTCGGGCAACATGACCCCGTACGTGGCAGCCGCCATCTTCTACCTCATCGTGACGCTGCCGCTCATCAAGGCAGTCGGCTACGTGGAGCAGCGCATCGCCAACTCCGAGCGTGGTGGCGGCCCCAGACCCAAGGGCAAGGCGGCGGTCAAGGCCGCAAGCGCCGGCGAGGCCACGCCGCTTCCGAGCGAGCTCGGCGTGCACTTCGAGGCTGCCCGCGACGACGCCTTTGGCACCTCGGTCTCCCCGTTGGCTCCCGTCGCCGTACAGGAGGTGTAGACGATGTTTGGCAAGAATCACGGCCATGGTGGCCTGACCTTCGACGTCCCGCCCGCGATGGATGCGGCTGAGGCCGCACGCATCGCCTTTGACCACGACCTCTCGCTCTCCAAGCACCACTTCGTCGAGGGCGAGCATCCCGTGGTGCGTATCGAGCACCTCATGAAGACCTTCGACGGCGAGACGCAGGTGCTGCGCGACGTCAACCTCAACGTGTGGAATGGCGAGATCGTGGTGGTGCTTGGACCCTCGGGTTCGGGCAAGTCGACCATGCTGCGCTGCATCAACCTGTTGGAGACCCCCACTGCCGGCCACATCCTCATCGACGATGACGAGATCACGGGCAAGAGCGCCAAGGAGGTCGGTCTCATCCGCCGCGACCTGGGCATGGTGTTCCAGAGCTTCAACCTCTTCCCGCATCTCACGGCGCTCGAGAACGTCATGATCGGGCAGACCAAGGTGCTTAAGAAGAACAAGGACGAGGCACGCGCCGAGGCGGTCAAGCAGCTCGAGGCCGTGGGCCTGGGCGACCGCATCGACTACAAGCCACCCCAGCTCTCGGGTGGTCAGCAGCAGCGCGTAGCCATCGCGCGCGCGGTGGCAATGCATCCCAAGGTGCTCCTCTTCGACGAGCCCACCTCGGCGCTCGACCCCGAGCTGGTGCGTGACGTCCTGGGCGTCATGCGTGAGCTGGCCCTCCACGGCGACATGACCATGATCGTGGTCACGCACGAGATGGGCTTCGCCCGCGACGTGGGCGACCGCGTGGTCTTCATGGAAGGCGGCGTGGTGGTGGAGCAGGGTCTGCCCGAGCAGGTCTTCGACAATCCGCAGCACGACCGAACCAAGCAGTTCCTGGGCTCCATCAAATAGCGCGGTTCCGAGTCGCAGGCATCCCGATTGCACGTCAGCGCCACTCCCCAGCGGGTCGACCGTCTGGGGAGTGGCGGTATTTCTGCGTGTGCGTGCTTTGGTATGCCTGTGAAGGAGATGCCCCAGAAATGTGTGACTTGCAAGCCGCTGGTCGATTTGTGCTAGTCTCTGTTAGTTGTAATGAGTTGTATCAGCGGCTGACCAGATGGCAAGGAGCCAAGGATGCATCATAAGAACATCCTGCTTATAGCCCGTACATCGCGCTTCTACGAGCGCATGGGCGAGCTCAAGCATGCCCTCGACGCCTCTATCCTGCCGGCCACTCCCCAGACCTTTCAGCAGGCTATTTCGACCGGTCAGGACTTTGACCTGGTGATCTTGGACCTCGACGGGCTCGAGCAGGACACGCTCAACGCCGTCGATTCCTACGTCGCAGACAATGGCTTCATCCCCACGCTGTTCATCCAGGACGAGGACAAGCTTTCCAACCTGCACATGCCTGCCCAGGGCCGCAACGACTTCGTTCTGGCATCCGCGGGTAAGGCCGAGTTTGCCGTACGCTGCGCGTTGCTGCTGTGGCCGGGCGAGGAGAGTGCTTCTGCCGACATCGTCACGGTCGATAACATGACCATCAACCTGGCTACCTACCAGGTCTACATCGACAGCAATCCCGTCGACCTCACCCTTATGGAGTACTCGCTGCTTTCGTTTTTGGCCACGCACCCCTCGCGTGCCTATTCTCGCGAGACGCTGCTCCACCGCGTGTGGGGCTTCGAGTACTGCGGTGGCACTCGTACCGTCGACGTGCACATCAGGCGCGTGCGCTCCAAGGTTGGACCGCAGGTGGCTGCCCACATCGTTACGGTGCGTGGCGTCGGATACCTCTTCAAGCTCTAGCTTGACGCGAGCCCTTCGGGGCTCGTTTGCGTATGGTGACAAGGATGGCTTTCAGGAAACCATGAGGCTTGTTCAGCTTGCATGACGAAGGTTGCGTCTGAATCGCCAAGCGTTATAACGGGTACAGTTCCAACGTACCCAAGGGCATGGGCACAGCCCATGCGAAAGGAAGGCGAGAGCCATGGACGACAACACGACCGGACGTCCTCCGTATCCGTTCGCGGACGAGCCGAACGACCAGACGGCCCAGGTGCCGGTGGTCGAGAGCGTACCGACGATGGGGTATAACGACGCCTCCCATGCCGCGGCGAGCACCGCGGCCCAGATTCCCCAGCAGAAGGCCAAGAGCTCCGGTGGCACCATCAAGTCGCTGGTGAGCGGCTTGGTTGGCGGCGCTGTGGGCGCCGTGGCGGTCTCGCTTGCGCTCAATGCGGCGGGCGTCACCGGCACTACCAAGGTGGTCAGGACCACCGAGAGCGCTGCTGGTCCGACCATCAGCATCGAGGCCAACACGCAGGACGCAACCGTGGCCAAGGCCGTAGCCGCCAAGGCCCTGCCGTCGGTGGTCTCGGTCTATGTGACCAGCGCCGAAGGCGCAGGCATTGGCTCGGGTGCCGTGCTCGATACCGACGGCAACGTCATTACCAACTACCATGTGGTCGAGGGTGCCGAGACCGTGTCGGTTACCATCTCCGGCAAGAGCTACGACGCCACCGTGGTGGGTACCGACGCCTCGTCCGACCTGGCTGTGGTGCACGCCGAGCTCGAGGGCGACGAGGTCACCCCCATCGAGATCGGCGACTCCGATCAGCTGGTGGTGGGCGACTGGGTCATGACTATCGGCAGCCCCTTCGGCCTCGACCAGTCTGTCTCCGCAGGCATCGTGAGCTCGCTCTCGCGCAACCAGCTGATGCAGTCCGCCTCGGGCAACACGCTCTATACCAACCTCATCCAGACCGACGCGTCCATCAATCCTGGCAACTCGGGTGGCCCGCTGGTCAACGAGGAGGGCAAGCTGGTGGGTATTGACACGCTGTTCCAGAGCGACACGCAGTCCTTCGCGGGCATCGGCTTTGCCATTCCGGGCAACTACGCCATCGAGATCGCCAACAAGATCATTGCCGGCGAGCCCGTGACCCACGCCTACATCGGCCTGTCCATGCAGACGGTCAACGCTCAGAACGCGCAGGAGAACCACCTGTCGGTTAACCAGGGCGCCTACGTGGCCGAGGTCGCCAAGGGTGGCCCCGCCGAGGCGGCCGGCCTCAAGGAAGGCGACATCATCATCGCGCTCGACGGCCAGGAGATCACTTCTGCAGACGGCATGATCCTGGCAGTGCGCAGCCACAAGATCGGCGAGACCGTCGACATCACCTTCATGCGCGGCGACGAGGAGATGACCGCCCAGGTGACCTTTGGCGACGACGCTGAGCTGCAGAAGCTCCAGCAGGAGCAGTACGAGCAGCAACAGCAGCAGATGCAGCAGCAGGAGGAGCAGTACCTCATCGACAGCCCCTTCGGCCAGCGTCGCGACTACGGCGAGGACATCTCCTACGAGGACGTCATCGACTACCTGTTCAACAACCACAATAACTAGGTAAAGCCCCAACCAACGAAGAGTGACGGAAGGCCCCTCGCCAAAGGCGGGGGGCCTTCCGTCATGGGATGAGTCTCACTCTCAACAAGGACAACCAACTGGGCTTTCGAGGACTGCTGAGGGCGGCTCCCGGCCATCCCTTCCCGCGATTTCCGCAGGCCGCGCTCTTTGCGGCCGAGGACTGAGCGGGAAGGGATGGCCGGGAGCCGCCCCCTCTCAAAAGATCCTAGAATGCGGGCAGCACATCCTCGCCGAAGTTCTCCTCGAGGTAGGCCTTGAACTCGTCGGTCTGCAGCACGGCAACCAGCGCGGCGATGCGCTCGTCGTTCTCCTTGTCGGCGCTGGTGCAGATGATGTTGGCGTACTCCTCGAAGGCGATGCCGCTCGCCTCCTCGAGCACGAGCGCGTCGGTGGCGTGCAGGCCGGCCTCGATGGCGTAGTTGCCATTGATGGCAGCAAAGTCGACGTCCTCGAGGGCACGCGGGGTGGCAGCGGCCTCGATCTCGCGGAACTCGATGTTGTGGGGGTTCTCGGAGATGTCGTTGGGGGTTGCGCCGAGATCCTCGGGGTCCTTGAGGGTGATCAGGCCCTCCTGCTGCAGCAGGAGCAGGGCGCGCGCCTCGTTGGTGGGGTCGTTGGGCACGGCCACCACAGCGCCGTCGGCGATGTTGGCCAGGTCGTCGGACTTGCCGGCGTAGATGCCAAAGGGCTCGTAGTGGATCTTGGCAACCGACACCAGGTCCTCGCCGTTCTGCTCGTCGTAGTCGCGCAGGTAGTTGATGTGCTGGAAGTAGTTGCAGTCGATCTCGCCGTTGTAGACGACCTCGTTGGGCTGCACGTAGTCGGTGAACTCCTTGACCTCGAGCTCGATGCCCTGCTCGGCGAGCTTGGGGGCGGCGAACTCGGTGAGGATCTTGGCATGGGGCTCGGGCGTGGCGGCCACGGAGAGCGTCTGGCTCTCGGCGGCGCCATCGCTGGCGGGCTCGCTGCTGCCGCCGCAGGCAGCGAGGGTGGCGGTTGCGGCGAGGCCGAGGGTGGAGGTGACGAAGTTGCGACGGGTCAGCATGGTTCTTCTCCAATCTGCGGGTGCCCGATGACGGGTCTTACTTGCGGTGGTCGATGCGGTTTGCGATGACGTCGCAGGTGCTCTGGATGACCTGCACCAAAACGACGAGGAGGATGACGGTCACGACCATGACCTCGTCCTCGTAGCGGTAGTAGCCGTAGCGGATGGCGATGTCGCCCAGGCCGCCCGCGCCGACGGCGCCGGCGATGGCGGTGTAGCCCAGCACCGAGATGAGCGTGATGGACACGCCACGGACGATGGAAGGCAGTGCCTCGGGCAGCAGCGCGCTGCGCACGATGCGCGGAATCGAGGCGCCACAGGCCTCGGCGGCCTCGATGGCGTCGCGCGGCACCTCGGCGAGCGACTGCTCGATCATGCGTGCCACGAACGGGGCGGCTGACACCACCAGAGGCGGCGTGACGCCTACCACGCCGATGGTGGTGTGCACGATGGCCCTGGTGAAGGGCATGAGTGCCACGAGCAGGATGATGAAGGGGATGGACCTGGTCATGTTGACGATCCACCCGAGGACGGCGTTGAACGCGGGCATGGGACGCAGGCCCGTGGGCGAGGTCACGTAGAGCACCACGCCGATGGCGATGCCCAGCACGTAGGCCAGTGCCGTTGAGACGAACAGCATGGCGAGGGTGTCGACGGTACCCTGCGCCAGCAGCCCGCCGTACTCGGAGACGAACTCGGTGACGTTAGGCATTCCAGCTCACCCTTCCCAGCAGCGCCTTGGTGGTCTCGTCCTGCGGGTCGGCGAAGACCTGCTCCACCGGTCCCTGCTCGACCACCTTGCCGTGCACCAGCACGGTCACGTTCTTGCAGATGCGCTCCACCACGTCCATGGAGTGGGTGATGACCAGGATGGTGGTGCCGGTCTCCTCGTTGATCTGGCGCAGCAGGTCGAGGATCTGCTGGGTGCTTGCCGGGTCGAGTGCCGAGGTGGCCTCGTCGCACAGGATGTACTCCGGGTCGCAGGCCAGTGCGCGGGCGATGGCCACACGCTGCTGCTGACCGCCGGAGAGCTGTGCGGGATAGCTGTCGGCCTTGTCGGCGAGCCCGACGCGTGCGAGCAGCTCTGATGCCTTGGCGCGGTCGTCGGCCGTCACGCGACCGTTGCTTGCCAGGAAGGGGAAGCACACGTTGTCGAGTGCGGTCTTCTGTGCGAGCAGGCCGAAGCCCTGGAAGATCATGGCCACGCGGCGGCGGTATGCGCGCAGCTCGGCGCCCGTAAGGTCGGTCACGTCGGTTCCGTCCACGATGACGTGGCCCGACGTGGGGCGCTCGAGGAGGTTGATGCAACGTACGAGGGTCGATTTGCCGGCGCCAGAGATGCCGATGATGCCAAAGATGTCGCCATCGGGGATGTCGATGGAGACGCCGTCGAGTGCGGGCACATCGCTGCCGTCATAGACCTTCGTGATGTTCTGAAGGGAAATCACTGAGTTACTCCGCTCGATGAGTGAAAAGGGGTGTGGATAAACCCCCTGCCAGAGGCTATCCGTGGAGGCGCCCGGTCCTGCCATGCGCATGAGTCATGGCAAGCTGCCCGGGCTTGGGCATCTCCATCATGGCCATCATCATCGTATGTGCGGACGCGTAAATCATGGTTGAAACCATAGCCGTATCAAAGCCTCTGCGTCAACGTCAGCGCGATACCGAAACCAGACTGTGACACGCTGCTCGGGAGGGTGCTCTGGCTCAGTCGGCGTCTCCGTACCAAAAGGGGCTGCCCTTATGGAACACGGAGCCAATTGATTGACATATACCCCCCATGGGTATACTGTCGGGAAAGACAACGAAGGGACCAAGATGTCGGACTGCTGCCACACCAAGCACACACCACGTTCGGACGAGCTCAAGAGGAGCGTGGAGCGCCGTCTCAACCGGGCCATCGGCCAGCTGGGCGGCGTGAAGACCATGGTTGAGGAGGACCGCTACTGTGGCGACGTGCTCACGCAGCTCGCGGCTGCCGAGAGCGCCATACGCTCGGTGCGACGCCTGGTGCTGCAGGACCATCTGGAGACCTGTGTGGTCGAGCGGGTCCAGCAGGGCGACACCGAGGTGGTCGACGAGCTCATGACGCTCCTCAAGCAGTTCTCCTGACCCACTGTGCACGAAGGGCCACGCCATGAAAGAGACTTTTGACATAACGGGTATGACCTGCGCTGCTTGCTCGGCGCGCGTGCAGAAGGCGGCTGGCGAGGTGGCAGGCGTCACCGAGGCTAACGTCAACCTGCTCAAGAACAGCATGGAGCTGGTCTACGATGGCGACCAGGCCACTGTCGAGGCCGTGTGCGCCGCGATTGACAGGGCGGGCTACGGCGCGCACCCGCGCGCCCAGCGTGCCTCTGCTCGCGGCGAGCAGGCGGGTGTGGGTGACGTCGCGCAGCGGGAGATCGAGGAGCGGCGCGGGCAGCTCATCGCCTCGGCCATCCTCTCGGTGCCGCTGTTCTACGTGGCCATGGGGCCCATGTTCGGCTGGCCGGAGCTGCCGGGACTTGCCGGCATGCAAGGCATGATGGCTAACGCGCTTACCCAGTTGCTGCTGTGCCTACCCATCCTCTTCGTCAATCGGCGCTACTTTGTCATGGGCTTCAAGACGCTCGCGCACGGTGCTCCCAACATGGATTCGCTCATTGCCATCGGGTCGGCCGCGAGCGCCGTGTGGAGCATCGTGCAGACCTACCGCGTGGCGCTCGCCATGGGCGCCGGCAACATGCAGACGGCTCACGAGGCCCTACACTCGCTCTACTTCGACTCCGCTGGCATGATCCTCACGCTCATCACGCTGGGCAAGTTCTTCGAGGCCCGTGCCAAGGGCCGCACCACCAGTGCCATCACGGCACTCATGGACCTGGCCCCCAAGACCGCCACGGTGGTGCGCGACGGCCGCGAACAGGTGGTGCCGAGCGAGGACGTGCAGGTGGGAGACCGTGTCATCGTACGTGCCGGCGAGGCGGTTCCCGTGGATGGCGTGGTGGTCGAGGGCAGCGCCCTGATCGACGAGAGTGCCATCACCGGTGAGTCGGTGCCCGTGGAGAAATCCGTGGGCGACCGCGTGACCGGGGCCACGGTGAGCAGCCATGGTTGGTTTGCCATGGAGGCGCGCGCCGTGGGCGACGACACCACGCTCGCGGGGATCATTCGTCTGGTCGACGAGGCCACGGGGTCAAAGGCTCCCATCCAGCGGCAGGCTGACGCCATAGCCGGCGTCTTCGTGCCTGTCGTGCTGGCCATCGCAGCTGTCACGCTCGTGGCTTGGCTGGCCATGTCGCACGACTTTGCCACAGCGCTCACCCATGCCATCTCCGTGCTGGTCATCAGCTGCCCGTGCGCCTTGGGCCTGGCGACGCCCACCGCCATTATGGTGGGCACCGGGCGTGGTGCGGCAAATGGGATCCTCATCAAGGACGCCGAGGCACTCGAGACGGCCTGCGGGCTCACCACGGTGGTGCTCGACAAGACCGGCACCGTGACTGAGGGCTCGCCTCGCGTCACCGACGTGCTGCTCTCCCCTGGGGCCACCGACGTGGAGCTGCTGTTTGACGTCGCCGCTCTGGAGCGCAAGAGCGAGCATCCGCTGGCGCTGGCGCTCGTGGCCTACGCTGATGAGCAGGCGCCGGGCATCGATGCCGGTGCCGAGGTGCGCGACTTCGAGCAGGTGGCAGGTGGGGGCCTCGTGGCGCAAGTCAATGGCAGCCGCGTGCTCGCAGGCAACGAGGGGCTCATGCACGCCCGTGGCATCGACACGTCGGCGCTGAGCGCGCAGGCAGCTGCCCTGGCGGACGAGGCCAAGACTCCGCTGTTCATTGCCGAGGATGAGCGGCTGCTGGGAGTGGTTGCAGTGGCGGACGCCATCAAGCCCACCAGTGCCGAGGCCATCTCGCGGCTGCGCTCCATGGGCATCCGCACCGTGATGCTGACCGGTGACCAGCAGCGCACGGCCGCTGTGGTGGCGCGTGCCTGCGGTGTGGACGAGGTGGTGGCCGGCGTGCTCCCCGATCAGAAGGAGCGGCACGTGCGCCAACTGCAGGAGGCTGGCGAGAAGGTGGCCATGGTCGGCGACGGCATCAACGATGCGCCGGCGCTCGCCCGAGCCGACGTGGGCGTTGCCATCGGGGCGGGCACCGACGTGGCCATCTCGTCGGCCGATGTCGTGCTCATGCACTCGGATCCGCGCGACGTTGCCACGGCCGTCGAGCTGAGTCGCGCCACCATGCGCACCATCCGCCAGAACCTGTTCTGGGCGCTGTTCTACAACGCCATCTGCATACCGGTCGCCATGGGCGTGCTCAGCCCGCTGGGCATCACCCTCAACCCCATGATCGGGGCTGCAGCCATGGGATTCTCGTCGGTGTTTGTGGTGAGCAATGCTTTGCGGCTGCGCACCTGGAAGCCGGCCGAACGCGCTGCGTCGCGAGGCGTTCCCGCGGCGCTGGTCACGACAGAGTTGGACGATGCCTCGCGAGAGGCGGAGGGAGACGAGGACATGAAGGAGAAGAAGCTCAACGTCGAAGGCATGATGTGCGAGCACTGCGTGGCGCATGTCACCAAGGCACTCGAGGGCGTCAAGGGCGTCAAGAACGTGCGCGTGAGCCTGGACGAGGGCACGGCGGTCGTCGACGCCGGACTGCTGGTGAGTGACAAGGCCCTGGTGACGGCAGTCGAGGAGGCTGGCTACAAGGCGAGCATCGCATAGGTTCGCGGCAAGGGCTGGCTTTTACGGAATGCTCTGTATTGATAGATTAGGTGCGCTATTGGTGCACTCATGCTGATACCCTGCCGTTGGCATCTGACATGGCACGGATGCCACCCCTCCATTCGGCCCCTCACCGGGTGGAGGGCGAGTGCCTGGGTAGCCCGACCCAGGCCTCTCCTCGGTCGCGGGGCCATGCGTTGACGCGCATGGCCCCGCGCTCTATGCTGGGCGTCGCCAATGGCCGGCAAGGTGTCGCGCCGTTCGTGAAGGGAGACGCGCAAGTTGGACGTTCGGAGCCTACGGGTGCTCAACCTCTCTCTCAGCTGCTTCTCGCTTGCGCTCATACTGACGCTCATCATCAGCCTGGCCAATCGCTCCATGCGCAAGAAGCGCTTCCTGCTGATGGTCGCCCTCTGGTGCCAGCTTGCGGGCGTCACCTGCGACGTGGCCGTCGAGGCTTTGTCCGGCATGCCTGGGCCCTTCATCCGTATGGCGCTCGAGGTCCTCACCATGACGGCCGCGTGCTTCGGCATCGTCACAGGCGTGGCGATCATGGTCTACATCCACACCGACTCGCACGCCATGCGCGTCGGCGAGCATCTTTCCGACCCATTGATCAGCTTCCTCTTTGCCATCAACGTGATCAACATGGGGCTGCTGCTCTCCAATCCCATCACGCACCTCTATTACCACTATGGCGCGGACAACACCTATGTGAGGGGTCCCTGTCGCACGCTGTACAGCGTCCTTCTGCTCGTCCAGGCCACGCTGATGATCCCCGTCGTCCTGCGCCTTCGGCATCGCCACGGGACCATGACCACGGTCCGCCTGTTGCTCTGCGGTCTGCTGGTCATATCGGGTATTGTGGCCGAGATGGTCTTTGCGCAGGTCAAGACTACCGTGCCAGCGGTGTCGCTCACCCTGGTGCTCTTGAGCGTGGGCGTGCAGACGCGCCTCGAGGAAGACCTGGCGCAGACGCGCGCGGAGCTTGCCGAGAGCCGCGTGCGCCTACTGTCCGGACAGATCCACCCGCACTTCATCTTCAACTCGCTCAGCGCCATAAAGGCCCTCGTGAGCGAGGATGTGGAGCTTGCCGAGCAGGCCATCCAGGACTTCTCCGACTACCTGCGCAGCCATCTGGACGTCATGTCGTCGTCGCGACTGGTGCCCTTCGCCGAGGAGATGGGGCACGTGAGTCACTATGTGTCCCTCGAGATGGCGGACCCGTCGCGACCCATGCAGGTGACGTACGACTTCGAGACGGAAGACTTCATGGTGCCGCCGCTTACGGTGCAGCCGCTGGTCGAGAACGCCATTCGCCATGGGGTGCGCATGCGCGAGAATGGCGGCACGGTGGAGGTGCGCACGAGGCTCGCGGATTCGGGCATCCTGGTGATCGTGCGCGATGACGGCAAGGGCGTCTCTTCGGTGACCGAACGGCAGGAGCACCGGCGAAAGGTGGGCATCGAGAACGTGCGCGAGCGCATCGAGAGGCAGTGCTCCGGGTCGCTTGAGGTTGCGAGCACCCCGCAGGGCACGACGGTGACTCTGACGATTCCGAGAGGTGGGGACCTGTGAGGGCGTTGATCGTGGATGACAGCAGGCTGGCGGCATCGTCGCTGCTCAAGACGCTGGACGGCGTCGACCCCAGCGGTGCGCATGCGGCATGCCTCGACGCGGCCAAGGCCTTGACCATCTGCTCGGGCAACGGGGTCGACGTGGTCTTCCTCGACATCGAGATGCCTGGCATCAACGGTCTGGAGTTCGCGCGGCGTCTGAAGATCCGGGCACCGCGGACCAACGTCGTCTTTGTCACGGGCTACCCCGAGTACGCCCTGGATGCCTGGGGCACCCAGGCGAGCGCCTTTCTGGTGAAGCCTGTCGATGCCGCAGATGTGAACCGTGCCCTCTCGTCGCTACGCGTCCGACCGAGCGAGGATACCGAGAAGGGTCTGTTCGTACGCTGCTTCGGCAACTTTGAAGTCTTCTGCGACGGCCGTCCCGTCCAGTTCGAGCGGCATCTCACCAAGGAGCTGATGGCCTACCTGGTCGACCGACGGGGCGCCCTGGTGACGACGGGCGAGCTGCTGGTGGTGCTGTGGGAGGGCAAGCCGGACACGCCCTCGCGCAGGTCACAGCTGCGCACGCTCATATCGGATCTGCGCCGCACGCTCGAGGGACTGGGGTATCCCAATGCCGTCCACAAGCGTAGGGGAGGGGTGGCCATCAGGCTCGATACCGCGCAATGCGACTACTATGGCTTTGTGGCGGGCGATCCCGATGCCATCAACCAGTTCCGCGGCGAGTACATGCGCCAGTATTCCTGGGCGGAGCCGACGACGGCACTGCTCACAGTGGGCTGAGGATCACTCACGGCCGAACTTGCCCGCCACGGGCGGTCGGGCGATGCGCTACAGTCGTGGATGTCGCTTTTGTTGGCGCATGTGGAGGATCCTATGACTGACAACGCTCAGATGTCCCTGTTCGGTGACTTTCCGGGCGAGGAGTCTGCCGCCCCGCAGAAACCGGCCCAGACGCCGGCGCTGCGCGCGCTCGAGCTGCGCGTCCTTCTCGACCATGCCGCCTACCAGTACTACGCGCTCGACACTCCCGAGATGACCGACGCCGAGTTCGACCGGCTGCTGCAGGAGCTGCTGGCCATTGAGGCGGAGCATCCGGAGCTGGTGACGCCCGACTCCTACACTCAGCGTGTCGGTGGTTACGTGAGCGAACAGTTCGAGCCTGTTACGCACGCCCAGCGCATGTACTCGATGGATGACGCGATGGACCTCGGCGAGCTTGACGAGTGGCTGGGGCGGACCGACGAGGCCCCTGGGGCCCCGGCGCCGAATCCGGGGGCCCACACCCGCGAGCCCAAGAGAG
>ODAI012737639.1_pt1 | contig 14018 bp, 5 predicted proteins | sample 1539321 | NCBI WGS metagenome assembly ODAI01 (sample SAMN02144231, study PRJEB22623) | gut metagenome | biome: sheep rumen | host: Ovis aries | place: New Zealand
AGATCACTCTTCTAAGGTTGGCGATACTATTACTGCGACCGTGGCTCCTAAGGATGCTACTAACGTAGTTTACGCATGGGCGGCTGATGGAGTTGTCATTGAAGGCGCAACCACAGCAAGCTATACTGTAGCTGCTGGCGATATCGCTAAGAAGATCAGCGTTACCGTTACCGGTGATGAAGGCAGCAAGGCTACAGCAGAGACCGAGGCTGTTAAGAAGGCTGATTCAACTAATATCGAGATCATCTCAGCTGTACAGACAGGCGCTAAGACCGTAGATGTTAAGTTTAATGCTCCTGTTACCACTGCTGATAAGGTTTCCGTAAAGAAGGTCAGCACAGATGTTACTGTTGATTCAATCGAGTACACCTCAGATTTCATGGGCGCTACCCTTACTCTTGCTGATAAGATCACAGCTTCTGAGTATACAGTAACCCTTACTCCTGCTGACAAGGAAGTATCCGCTTCTTCAGTTAGCTTCACAGGTGAGATTTCAGGCCTTAAGGAGATCGCATTCCTTAATAACTATCTTGTTATGAAGGATAACAACTACGCAGAAGGTTATGCTTATGTTAAGGGCGTTGACCAGTTTGGTGGGGAGGTTTCCCTTTCCGGTCTTTCAGTTACCCCTGGCGTAGGTGAGTTCAAGTCTTATGATACATCCACAGGTAAGATCACCATCGTGGATCAGAACTATGATGGAACAAGCGCAGGCGCTTTCATGCTCATCAAGGAAGTTCCTGTATTCGTTCAGTATCAGTCAGGCAGCGATGTTATGACTGCAAGCGCAACCCTTACGGTTTCCACCAGAGCTTATGCTGAGAACGTTGAGTTCGGTGAGATCGACAAGGACGGCGATAAGAGAGCTGATGGTAAGCTCACAGTTACCGAGCTTGCTTCCAATAAATATTATGTTCCTTTAACAACAGTTGAAGACCAGTATGGCAATGTTCTTGACGCTGATGACCTGAACGCTCAGGTTGCTGACAACGTTCTGTTCCTTATCCCTGGCGCCACTGGTGCATTCTATACAACAGGTAAGTTCGGAACAATTAAGAACACTACTGTTCTTTGGCTCGCAAGTGCAGCTGATCCCAAGCCGGGCAGCATGACCCTTACGATGACCGGTGCTTCAGGAAAGTCCTTCACGAAGGATATAACCATTGAAGATGATCCGTACATTGATGTACTGACAGTTACATATCCTGAACTGTATGAGAACGCTGCTGAGTCAGATCCTATCGAGTTCTCAGCTGTTGATCAGTATGGTCAGGCTGTTGATCTTTGGGATTTCCTTCCTTTTACTTATGAAGGGAGCAATAAGCTGTATTTCACAGACCTTAATCATATGACCGGTGTCTCTACTTCAATAACCGCATCCGGAGATGCTACCTTCAATATCGTAGCAAAGGATACTGTTAAGAAGACATTTACGGCTACTGTTAATGCTTCTAAACTTAAGGCAAAGAATGTAGTAGTATTTACCGCTACGACAGCCGGAACCAAGGTTGATACGAAGAGCATCACCGTTGGTGAGAGAGGCGTAGCTGCTAAGATTAAGAGTGCCCTTGTAGACACCAATACACAGCTTGATCCTGATACCAAGACAAGCTATAATTTCAATGCGAACCTTCAGTTCGAAGATGCAAACGGAAATGCGATGCTTAGGGGTATAGATGAGGATTATCCTTACTTCCTTGCAAAAGTAGCGATGGCTAATCCGCTTGGATCGACTGTAAAGGCTTCTGACCTTACAAAGTTCGGTTGGACACTTACCACAAATAAGGTCAATGACAATACTGCGGCAACAAGTATTAACACAACAGGTGTAGTTACCGGAGCAGACTTTGATACAAAGACTGATTTCTATGTAACCCTGTTCGGTACGCCCGATAACGGAGCGAACTGGTATCTGCTTGACTCCGAGTCATTCCATATGACAGAGGTTGTTGGTGCTCCTAAGTCCTATGCAGTTTCCTGCGGTGATACAATGTATACGCCGGGTGACGAGAAAGATGATAATGCTGATGGAAAAGCGTATAACAAGGCAACTGTAAAAGTTGTTTGCACAACAGAGAACAACGAGACCTACACAGTAAAGGCTTCCAGAATAAGCCTGGTAGCAGGTGGTAACTTCGGAACAAGTGCAAACACAATCTGGCATAAGAATTCCGAAAGGCTTAATGCAAACTTTACTGACAATGCATCAGTTACAGTATATGTAGATGGCGATGATATCGATTCCATCGAGATCCCTTACAGCACAGTTAAGCCTGCACCTGCTGCAACAAACTACAAGTTTGCTACCAGCACAGTGGGAAGTACCCTTGACAACATTTCAAAGGTTGGTGCTGCTATAAGCGGGAATATGTACTCTGATGACTTCGAGTCAGGTGCAAAGCCTTCATTCGTATACAAGGATGGTACACTTACAATAGCTAATGCTACCGCTCTTGGAGATACGGTTACTGGCTCTATAGTTGACCAGTACGGCATGGTTCTTACTGATACTAAGGTTTATGTGAATGGTGAAGAAGTAAAGGATGAGCAGGTTCTGAATGCTGGACAGCGTTACACAATCCAGTATAAGAACGGCAACCAGTCCAAGAAGTTCACATGGACTCCGAGCGCGAATGTGACTGTTTCTGCGAATAGTTCTGGATCTAGCGTATCTTACAGCGTAGGTTCTGCTACAGAGCTTCGTAAAGCCCTTGCACAGGCTAAGGAAGATAGCTTGACGAACGTCATCACAATGACATCGGGCTTTGCGGCAACAGAAGATTTTGAAGTACCTGCTGGTGACATTCTGTTGACGAATGGAAACACACTTGATCTTCGTTCCTTGAACGTGACCGTAAACGGTGGTATCATCACGACAGATATTGATGAGCTTAAGGATACCAAAGCAAGCATCACCATAAATAAAGGTGGATATATTCAGATAGCTTATACTAATGCTGGTGCTGCCGCGGGCCTGAAGGGGACCATAACGAACAAGGGTACGATCTATGTGAATAATAATACACAAGCATGGACACTTGTTGGGCTTGAGAATTCTGGAACAATTACAACGGCTAAGTACATGAAGCAGAACGCAACAACAAAAGCATGGGAAGAGACCGATCATACGGTATCTACTTCTACAGCGGCAGGTGATGCTAAGGCGACATTAGTTACTATCTCCGGAACCTTCACAAATAATTCTGGATCTATAATAGGTGACGGAAAAGATACATGGACGCTTTCAAATACGACGGCCGCAACAAACGGAACCCAGATGACTGCTTTCCTTGCTTCCTTGACAGGTACGTACGATGCATTTGCAAAGACTTACACGAAGGTTACTCTTGGAACGGATGCGTCTCCTACGGAGGGAATAACGATTCCTACGGACGTGGAACTTGCTGATGGCGGTAATAAACTTCTTGTTCCTGCTTCGACGGTATTCACAAACAACGGAGTGTTCACAAATACCTATACGACAGCAACGGAGTTTGCTGGAACGGGGAACTCCTTCGTTTCTGGTGACGGTGCTGTTTGGAATATTGAAAATGCGAATGATACTGCTAAGTGGTTTGATGGAGTCCTTTCCGGAACAGTATCAGGGAAGCTCACTTATAAGGTGAACGAAAATACTCCTTCTGCAAACACCGGAACGATAACTATCGGTGAAAATACTGAGATTGAGATTGCAGCTCAGAAAAATCTTACGACAAGCGGGACATTTATAAACAACGGTGTTATAAAGATTAACGGCCATGGCACCACTCCTGGTAGTCTGGTACTTAAGGGGACAGCATTCACGAATAATGGTACGATCTCCTGCCTGACGGGTACTGTAATAGGTAAGATTACGGCTACCTCTACCTTGACAACCTTTACAAACGAAGGATATATAGAGGGTAGTGGAGACATTGACCTTACTAACGTTACGACAAGTAATCTGGGCGGAACAATTGTGAGTGGTGAGTTTAAACCTGCTGGAACTGTAAACATTACAGGATCCTTAAGCGCTACAAAGATTGTTAACGCCGGTGCTGCTGCGACATTAAATGTTTCCGGGAATACTGAGGTGACTGGTGATACAGCTACTAATACAGCTGCAGTAGCTGGAGGGAATAACACAATAAAGATTACAGCTGGTACCCACACTTGGGGAGCTGTAAGTGGCCTTAAAGAACTTAGCATAGCTGACGGTCAGGTTTCAGTTGCGGACAACGGAACAGCAAAAGCATTTACGGTAAATACAAAAACTGAGGTATCTGGTGGAACACTTGTGATCGGTGGTGTAGTAAGCAACGTAACTACTGCAATAACCATGAAGGGCGGTAAGCTTGACCTTTCGGGTGCGACATTGGCTACCGGAAATAATGCAATAACATTCAATGGGTCGGCTGAGATCGTTGTTCCTACAGCGGTTGGTGCTTCGGATGACAATATTGTGATCACGACTACTCAGAGGACCGATACGATAACGTATTCGGGTGGTAATCTTACGCCGGGTACAACGAATCATGCTTCAAATAACACATGTACTTTTAGTTCAACGAAGAGTACTGGAACCACATGGGCAGCTCCTGCTTGGACAAACGTATAAAGACTATAATTTATCAGCAGGAAGGTGATTTAAAAACTAGTTTTCCCCCTGGGGCTCCACGGAGCCCCGGGGATTTTCTGACAAAAGTATCAAGCTCATGAAAAAGACCATAACCCTGACCTTCACAAGATTCTACCAGGACATTACAGGGGCCATGCGAAGTAAATCCGGAGTATACATGGTCTACGCGTATGATAAGCCCACTTTTGAAATCACACATCTTCTCTACATTGGAGAGTCAACCGATATTTATGAACGTCTTTCAGTCAAGTATCATCAAAAGGATTGGTTAGAAAAACTTAAGATGGATGAAGAAGCTTGTTACACATATGCAGTCGTGACGGAAGAGGATCGGGCGGGGACTCACGATGCTATGATTTACCATGAACAGCCTGTTTACAATACAATGAATACAGAATCCTTCATTCATGATGATACAGAAATTATAATCAAGAGCAAGAGCGTAATGGAACCTGAAGAAAAGTCCTACACGGTTTACAGAACAAAGTAATCTCCCATCAGAGATATCCGTAAGAGTGGATAGTTGTGGTGAGAGATTAGTTTGCGATATTTAAGAGGGTAAGTTGTCGTATTAGGTGAAATAAGAGACTATTTCATAATTTGAGCGAATAGTGCCGACAACATGTGTAATATATTAGAATCAAATGTAATAGAAGGATATGAAGAGTGGATTATCTATAAATCCCCAAGGGGCGGTTAAGCTTTATGGGATTTCAAATTGTTATGGTTGAGAAGAGGTGAGTGCCTATGTATCCGATAGAAGAATCGATCAACATGGTGAGCGGCTTTATTGCTGTGTGCGACAGCCTATCCCAGACCCTTGTCAAGAAGACTGTTCTTAACTTTAACTATGATAATCGAGCGGTAGCATCTATTCTATTGACGGACCCAAAGTGGCGGAATTTGAATACTGATGTTTCCAGGTTATTTAATAATACGCCTGCTGTTGCTTCGTATATAGACCGATGGGAGACGCTTGTTAAGAGCATAACATCTGCAGGCTGTATATTGGAGTCGGCTGTTGATGAAATGAAAGTCTTATTCCACGATATGCTGGGTTGTTTGAAAGACATTAATCAATGTACGGAAGTTACAGGAAGTGGAGGTGAAATGAAGCTGTTTATAAGCCATAATTCAGAGGACAGAGAGTACTGTCAGACACTTGTGTACTTCTTGATTAGCTTAGGCTTTAAGCAAGAAGACATCGTGTGTACTTCTATACCTAATTGCGGTCCCTTGGTAGGAGATGATATATATGTATGGCTCCGTTCACAGTTTTACGAAAACCTACACGTTATCTATATGTTATCAGAAAACTACTTTAAAAGTGTTTCGAGTGTATGTGAAATGGGGGCTGCTTGGGTAACACAAAAGAGTTATACATCTTTCATTCTTCCTGAATTTTCTATGGGTAAAGTGCAGGGTCCAATAGACAAGAACAAGATGGGCGTTGATATGAATTTGGATGATAGTGGACTTAGGGCACAGCTTAAGCAGTTTGCTAAGAACATATGTGTTACAGTATCTGATTCGCAGATTGACCTTGCTTCTGATCAATTTATAAAGGCTGTGAAGAATCCCAACAATGCTTTTACGTGGGGCACATTCTAATACGAAAGCAGAAATGATAGAATTTTAACATAAAGAAAACAAAGGAATATTAAGAGCTTTAAACGAAAGTCTCTTTATATTGCGTTTAGATATAGAACATATTCACCTGTGAGAACAGGGAAATTTAATAAAAAAAGGGAGGACAAACAATGAACTTTAAACCATTTGCAAAGGGATTACTGTTATCGGTATTCTCATTTGTAATATTGACTTTTGTCGGGACGCCGGTGGAAGTTTGGGCTGAAGCGACAGAGATCAGTACATTGCGAGAAGACAAATTTACTGTGTCATTGACAGATGATGCGTATTCAGGCTATGCAAAAGCGGCCACGGTGACAATAAGTGATGATAATATTGTCACAGGAAATATCACGATTGATCATTATCAGCAAGGTGATGATACTGTGGATCCTGTAAATGTTGGCACCTACGATGTTTACGTGACTGTTGAAGCTGTAGAGAAAGGGTCACTAGATAAACAATACCTGACAACGGCAATTACTCAGCCGGTGAAGGCTGGATCATTTGAGATTACTAAAGCAACGAACGCATATACAGGAAATTTAGTGCTTAAAAATAATGTGACATATGATGGCTCCGCTATCGGATTGATAGATCGTGGGTTAGGCGCGAAATTTGGCGAGGTTCTGTATGCGGCTGTGAAATCAGATGAGAAACCGGGAAGTAATGCTTATTCTACCAATAATCCGATGGTGATTGACGCCGGAACATACGATGTTTGGGCTAAGGTAGATGGTACGGATAACTATGCAGGTATAGATGCTAAAGTAATAGGGTCTGTGACTATAAATAAAGCCAAACTTTCCATCTCTGAGGCTGAAATCAGCAGAGCTGTATGTTATAAGGGTGACGAAGCTACTACTGATGCCAATCTCTACTTGGATAAGTCAGTTCAGGCTCCTGCAATTGCCGGGCTTCCTTCGGGAGCAAAGGCGACTGTTATATATAAAGTAGGAAGTACAGTTGGGACAAAGAATGCTGAGACCGGAGTATATTCCGGGATGACAGTTGCTTGGGAAGTATCAGCTATTACTCTTAGTGGTAGTGATATGAATATCAAGGATAATTTCGATCCCCTGTCTGGAACTGTGACAGACTGTAACATTGGCAAGCTTAAGCCGGTGATCACCAGTATGAGATTAGAACCCAATAAGGCGGTCTTACAGAATGTGGGTGATACATCTGAAGAAGTTACAGTTTACTATTACGGATATAATTTGAAAGAAGCAGGTACAAGCGTAAATATTACCGGGGGCGATACAGAGATCGCTGAATGTACGGTAGGCGCGGCTTCATATAATAACGATGAATATGTAAAATTTCCGATTGCTGTAGAGCTTAAGGGAAAAGGCTCTACCACATTCCAGGCCACAAATAAAGATGACAATTACTGGACGAACTCCTTCAGCGTGGTCTGGGAAGGGATAAACATGGCGAGTCACGGTACGTTAACCTTGTCAGGTACGCCCACAGTCGGACAGAAGCTTACCGCGACGTGGACACCGAAGGATAATTTCTATGAAAATGAAGAACTGATATGGAAATGGACGAGAAATACAAGGAACGACTATTGGGATAATGAAGAAGTAATAATAGATGCCAACACAAACGAATATACACTAACAGCTGACGATATCGGAAAATACGTCAGGGTATGTTACTATGTCGCAGGTACAAACTTCGGCGGGATATGCGAGAACACCGCAACGACCGTAAAAAAGCCATATGTTCCCGAGCCTGAACCGGCAACTCCGACAGCTGAGCCGACAGCTGAACCTACTCAAACACCTGAGCCCACCCAGACTCCCGAGCCCACTCAGACTCCCGAGCCTACTCAGACTCCACAACCCACTCAGACTCCGGTTCCTACCCCTGAAGTAACGCTAGATCCTACCGTAGATCCTTCAGCGGATAAGGTTCCTGCTGGAGAAGTGAAGGAAGATACTACTATTAATGAAGACGGGAGCACGACAACGACATCGACCGTAGAGAATACGGACGGATCGACAACCGTTAAGGAACAGGTCGTAAGTGCAGACGGCTCTACTTCAGAAAAGGTTACCGTTACGGAAAGCGACGGCACCAAGAAGGAGCAGGAGACCAGCATAAGCTCGACGGGCACCAAGACTGAAAGGGCAAGCACGGAGAAGGAGAACGGAGATTTTGAAAGAAAAACCGTAATCACGAACCCAGACGGAAGTCTTTTCTCCAGTAGCGAAAACATGAAAAGCACAGCGGCAGATGGTACCGTTACGGAGTGGATGAAGGTGGAAGACACGACGAGCGGTACAATGAATTCTGTGGCAACTGTGAGAAAGCCTGATGGCGGTTTTTCACAGGTTGTTGAAAACAGGAATTCGGCAGGGGTCACCACTACCACGCAGGCATCGCTTGAGATAGTGGATGGGAAAATGAAAATGATGACCAGTAAGACGCAGTCGACCGACGGAACATCGTCCACACAGAATGCTACGCTGGATCAAGCCGGAAACGGATCTGTTGAAAACACTAAGACTGATGAAGCCGGGAACACATCCGGTGAGAAGTATGAAGTAAGCAAGGGTGAAGCAACTTACAGCGAAACAACCGGTCAGGGCAGCGAAGTGGTTGTCCCGGATGCGCTTGAGACCCCTGACGGAACGCAGATTCCTGTCACGACACTTGGAGCAGGAGCTCTTAGCGGGACAGAGCTTAAAGACCTTACACTTGGCTCAAATGTGAACAAGATCGAAAAGGGAGCCCTGAAAGACCAGAGTTCACTTAACCAGATGACAATTCCCGGAACAGTTAAGAAAGGAATGTTTGAAAAAAACAGCCTTAAGGGTGCCGGTGGGAAGAAGGGTAAGGATCTCACAATTACTGTGGCAACCAAGAAAGATGCGAAACAGGTCAAGAAGCAGTTGAGCAAAGCAGGAGCTAAAAAGGCCCAGGTTGTGGTTGATTCGACGCTGGGGAAGTAAGCTTCCGTATAAAGCATGATCTGCATCCGTTAACGGAGAAATAAAAGATAAATACCGCTTCCGTAGGCGGAAAAAGTAAAAACAAGTACCGCTTCCGTAGTCGGAAAAAGTTGGAAAGTACGATGTTATAACTCCGTCAGGGAGAACATCTCTGGCGGAGTATTTGCAAGGAGATATTAGCGCAGTATTTGTAAGGAGATATTTAATGAAAAAGAAGTTTTTGATGCTTGTCCTTTGCGCTGCATTGGTAGGCTGTGGAAAAGATAAATCCGCAAGGGACAGGAATGAAGAAGAGATAGCACAGCCAGAGACAGTTGAAGAGCAGGCAGAAGCACCGGAAACGGTAGAACCTGAGATAGTAGTGACTGAAACACAGGAAACAGATGCAGCTGAAGAGCCTGCAGAAGCTGAAGTACAGGAACCTGAAAAGCCTGCAGATTTCGGCGGTGACATGAACGCAGCAAAGCAATCTGACAAAGGCTCGCTTGATACTCTGTCCGGCAGATATAACATGTCCAGAGACGGGCAGGTCTATGAAGGACTTGAGTATGTATTTATGAAAGATACTTATTCTGTAACGGAAACCGGGACTTACAGTATGTCAGCTGACGGAATAACCATGCAGCATGGTGCTTTACCGGAGACAACCTATAAGATAGAACAAACAGACGGCGAGTACAGGCTGACGAATGATGCAGGAAATATGATCCCGCTGACATTCAAGGAAGGGACTGACGGCCTTTCCGGGAGCAGCGCATTCGAAGGGACATATTCAATGAGCGCATCGCAGGGCTACATCTTCCATTCAGACGGGACGATGGAGACTATTAACACGGACAGCTTTGAGTTAGACGGAAACACGGTTCTTTTAGGTGTTGACCGGTATGACTGGAATGCTTCAGGTACCGGGATAGACATAAGCACGAACGGAACATCGCTTTACACGCTTGTGCCTGTTGGGTGAGTGAGCGGGTGACCGTCCGTGCCAGGTAATATATTGATGTATCATAATAAGGAAGAAACAGGAACAGCAACAGGCACAGGAAAGGAGAAGGAACAGGAACAAAAAGGAACCAAGAACAGAAAGGAGAGGAAAGCAAAAGGGATGAAAAAGATACGAGCAATACTATTAGGAATGCTGCTTGCGATCGTCATGCCATGCGCAGTAAGGGCAGCAACAGGACCTGCCGAGTTCTATGACCCGAAGGCCAAGGATGAAGCAGTCGGAGCGTGGTCGTACATCAAGGTCGCTCCGGTAAGCGGCGCAAGGAGCAAGACGCATTATGTGTTCAGTAATTATGAGACCACTACGCTTCCCAAGGAAGGGGTTATTGAAGCAGTAGAAGGGATGGTTTATGATAAGGCCACCAATACCCTGAATGTGACTAATTATAAGCAGGAAGATATTGTCTTATCAATCCATAACATGGGCACGGAACTGACCCTTAACCTTGAAGGGGAAAACGAGCTCAGGAGCGTGAAGGTTGACAAGGATCTGTGGGACAGCGGGCTGATAATTTCTGGGACTGGAACGACAGTCTTAGGGAATACGTCAGACCACAACAGAGTTCCTTTGGAGCTTTACGGAAACCTTGAACTGTTAAGCGGGACGGTAACCTGTCTTGCGGAAGTGTCAAGCGTACAGAGCGCAGAAGGTGACAGGTATGCATTCCTGATGACCAGCACGGATAAGATCGCCGTGAAGACGATGGTAGGGTGCAGCGTTGCGCTTGATTCGGTAGAGACTTCATCGGGATCATACCTGATAAGGACAAGGGAGAACATCACTTTCGGCGGTGAAGCCCTTGCAGCCCCGGAGATAAAGAGAAAGGGCAAGAAGGTGACCTGGTCAAAGATTGACGGAGCTACTTACGAAGTATCTGTTAATGGTGAGATACAGGAGACCCAGAAGACTATGGTGAAGGCCGGGAAGAAGAAAAAGGTTTCTGTACGGGCTATTAAGGTTGACGGGTTTACTATTATGTATAGTCCTTGGAGTAAGTTGGTGTAAAGCAGATGCTGATATAAGGCAAGTACTGATATAGTCTGAGCTTTGAAATATGTCTGGACAAAAGATAAGGATTTCTGTACGGAAAAGATATTTTATTCACGGATGCTGTGATAGAAAGCCTTATCAGATTTATATCGCGGAGAAGCAAAGGCTTATTATATAAATTAATTTTTGCGAAACGTGACCTTATATTGGGCCACAGGATGAAGTTTTTACGGAAAAGACGCTTGCTTCTCTTCACGTCCTGTTGGCTGTGTAAGGTTTTGTTTCGCGATATGTCGGAGCGGCGTGTTCCTGCGCTGCTTTGATGGCGCACTTTTTGTTTTAGGGATTTTTATGAAAGGAGAGAAAGATGAAATTTAAACAATTGGCTGTCGGGATTTTGTCGGCGGCTGTATTTTTTAGTTCGATTCCGGCTGTGCCTGCATGGGCAAATATTCAGCAACGCACAACGGTTGGATCTGGAACAGACTATACATATGATGAAGAAACTAAAACATACACAGTAAATAACTATAAAGCTTTCATGAGCGCGATAGACTGGAGAGGTGTTGATGGAACCAATAACACTCCGGGTGAGAATATAAAAGTGGTGCTTGCAGACAATATTACAGCAGCTACAGACGGTTGGTATACTGGTGGCGCTGATGCAATCGAAGGAAATGGAAGTGCTACGTTTGCAGATGTTCAGGATAATATAACGTTGGATTTGAACGGACATTCTATTACCGGTTCAGCACCAACAACGAATGGTATGATCCACCTTAACAATACAGGAAGCCTTTCTATAACTGATAGTTCTAGTGATAGCAAAGGAAAAATAAATGTATCCTGCGAGAATTGCCCGCTCATCCTTATGATGACGGCAGGTGGAGATTTTTCTGTAGCAGAAGGCATTGAAGTAAAGAACACAGCATCTCAGGGTACTAATTCCTGGACATTCTATGGCGGCGGAAATACTATCACCAATAACGGAACAATAGGATCAATGTGGATTGCAAGCAATAGCAGTACCGAAATTTATAATTATGGAACCATTGGTGGCGATTCCGTAGATACCATTAAAGTTGATGGGGAAGCAAGTATTTTAAATCATGAGGGCGGAACGGTGTCAGCCAAGATTGCGACAGCTAAAACAGAAAGTAGGAACGGCAAACTTGCGCTGGCGTATACTGGTACATATACTCCGGCGAGTATAGATGTAGCAAAAGATACTTCATTGGATATAACAGGGGAAGTATCGTTTACCAACAGCGGAAAGATTACCGTCGAGGGTGAGTTCGAAACCTGGGGAGAGATTACAAATTCTGGAACGATTGAAATTGTATCCGGCGGCAAGATCAAAAACGGTGGAACGATTATAAATGGAAATGCGATTACCATCCTAGATACTGGTGAACTTGAAAACTATGGGATGCTAAAAAATAAGGGAACGATAACATCTAATGGTAGAATCCAGAACAAGATCGAAGGAGTATACCAAGGAGTATATCAATATGAAGTTGTCGAAAATACGGATAGTGGAACAGTAGGTGGAAACGGTAAGATAACCACCATCTTCCCGGGGACTGAATTTCTGATAAAATCCGGGGCAACGCCGACTATCAATGACATAGCTGTGAATACGGAATATGGCAAGAAATGGACATCAGCTATGCTTACTTTAACAGGACTTGACCCTAAGCATCCGACTACAAACACTGTGGGTGAAATAGCATATGGTGTTGAGCAAATAACGGGTTTGGTATTCGAATCCGAGAGCGCGTTAAGTAAGGCTCCCGAGTTTAGTGATAGTTCGGTAACCGTCGGAGCTATCGGAGCAGAGAATAGTTATTTTGCCACGAAGGAAGACATAACAGATCTGCATATTGCTGTAGCTGACGGACAGTGGCAGGTAATTGATCCTACATATTCAGGATATAGATTTAAAGAGTGGACAGCAACGCATGGTTCGTTAGATGAAAATGGTTCATTTGCTTTTGATAATGGTATTGCTGAGTTCGCGGCATCTTGGACGGCGAATTATGTTCCTGAGCCCGAACCCGAGCCTGAACCTACGGGTGAGCCGACACCGACCGCAGAGCCCACAGCAACACCGACTGCTGAGCCTACAGCGACTCCCACAGCAGAGCCTACGGCAACACCGACCGCTGAGCCTACAGCTACTCCCACCCAGGCTCCCTTACCAACCCCCGAGCCCGACCCTGCAGCAAACTTAGATCCCACTCAGGATCCCACAGCAGGAAAGACAGCAAGCGGTGAAGCTAAAGTGACCGAGGAAGCCGGAGTAAAGACCACCGAGCAGGAGAACACCGACGGGTCAAAAACGACTATAATCGAAGATTCGAACACAGGCAAAACGACAACGATAGTTGAAGAAGCCGATAAGACAACCACCACGAAGACTGAAGAAGTAAACGGCTCGACAGGATATAAGACAGAGACCGTTAAGACAGAGAAAGAGAATGGAGATTTCGTAGAGAAGACAGTAGAGACATCGCCTACAGGAGAAGCTACGGAAAAGACCGCTTCTCAGACTACTAATAAAGATCAGTCAGTAACAACTACAGAAGGTAGTAAAGCAGCTGACGGAACATCGACGTCTCTTGAAAGAACCACTCAGACTACCGGTGATTTTGAGCAGAAATATTACGAGATGGACGCTGCAGGAAAGGTAGTTCTTGCCGAGACATCATCAAAGACTACGGCAGCTGATGGTACGGTAACAGAAAAGGTTGAGACAAAGGATCAGACAGGAACCAAGGAGACCGAAGTCAAGAAAGACGCAACAGGAGCA